>Ga0164290_1000690_pt1 | contig 91844 bp, 82 predicted proteins | sample Micstemetagenome_FD_108782 | JGI IMG/M metagenome (GOLD analysis project Ga0164290, IMG submission 108782) | Contaminated culture microbial community from soil near Moab, Utah, USA - Microcoleus steenstrupii SON62 (Illumina Assembly) | ecosystem: Environmental > Terrestrial > Soil > Soil crust...
GCACCCAGGCACTGGCCTACTGGCAGCATCACTACAACTGGCACCGCTCTCACCAAGGTATCGGCGGTGCGGTGCCAATGTCCCGACTTCCTTTGTCGAGAAACAACCTCTTGACGCTTCACAGTTAGGGTGGGGGCCAACGATGCCTCCATTGATACCGCCGCTTGCCCCCAATCCCAACCTTCCCCCAGCCTAGCTGGGGGAGGCGGTTCCTCTGGTTAGGTCAGCACGCCAGCAGATGCATTCCTTCCCCCGGCGCAAGACGGGGGAAGGTTGGGATGGGGGCAACCCGCCCTCAGTCCGCCCCGCGCCGGATCGCCAGCGCAATCACACCCACCACCAGCAACGCCGCTGCCGCATCGGTAATCCAGTCATCGAGCCCCGCGTGGCGCCCGGGCAGCGTGGTCTGGTGCAGTTCGTCGGCCAGTCCGATGAGAGCCACCAGCCAGAATGCGATCCAGGCTCTCCGCAGGCCCATACCGATCGCGAACAATGTAGTGAGCGCGGCGAACGCCGCGAAGTGCGCGACCTTGTCCCACGGCGGCTCGAAGAGATTCACCGCACCCGGACCCGAGCCGAGGTAGAAGAGATTCACCGTCAGCGCGACCGCGAGCCCCGCGCATGCGAGGCGCACCGGACGCGCGGCCGCGAACTGCAGCAGCCGGCGCAGCATCACTTCTTCGACTTCTCTTCGCCGCGATTCCAGTCGTCGGCGAAGCGCACGATGTCGTCTTCGCCGAGATAGCTGCCCGACTGCACTTCGATCACGTGCAGCGGCACCAGACCGGGATTGGCGAGTCGGTGTTTCACTCCGAGCGGGATGTACGTGGATTGATTCTCGGAGAGGAGGATCTCTTCATCGCCGCGCGTCACGAGTGCGGTGCCGCTCACGACGACCCAGTGCTCGGCGCGATGGTGGTGCAGTTGCAGCGAGAGCTTCGCCCCCGGGTTCACGGTGAGGCGCTTCACCTGGTAGCGCCCGCCGGCGTCGATGCCTTCGTACGAACCCCAGGGGCGATACACGCGCCGGTGCGTGACGTGTTCGGAGCGCTCGGCGCTCTTCATGCGGTCCACCAGCAGCTTCACGTCCTGGGCCGACTTGCGTGAAGACACCAGCACCGCGTCGGCGGTCTCGACGATGACGAGGTCGTCCACGCCGACGGCGGCGACCATGCGGTTCTCGGCCTTGATGAACGTGTTCGAGACATCTGCGGCGAGCACGTCACCTTGCACGACATTGCCCTCGGGCGTCTTGTCGTGCAGATCCCACAACGCGTCCCACGAACCCACGTCGTTCCAGCCCATTTCCACGGGAACGACCGCGCCGAGCTTGGTCTTCTCCATTACCGCGTAGTCGATGGAGATAGAAGGCGATTCGGCGAACGCGGCTTCGTCGAGCCGGCAGAAGTCCATGTCGATGCGGCTCGCCGTGAGCGCCTTGCGCACCGCACTCAGGATCGCAGGCTGGAACACGCCGAGTTCCTCGACGTACGACGAAGCCTTCAGCACGAACATCCCGCTGTTCCAGAAGTACTCGCCGGAGGCGACGAAGCGCTGCGCGGTTTCGAGATTAGGCTTCTCTACGAACTGCGCCACGGCGAACGTGTTGTCGAAATCCGTCAGCGGTCCGCCGCGGCGGATGTAGCCGTAGCCGGTCTCGGGACCGCTCGGGATGATGCCGAAGGTGGTCAGCAATCCCTGGCTGGCGGCAATCGAGGCGGTCTGGATCGCACGGCGGAAGGCGGCGGCATCGTGAATGGCGTGGTCCGACGGCAGCACCAGCATCAGGCTGTTCGGGTCTTCCTTTGCAAGGGCGACGGCAGCCGCGGCCACGGCGGGGGCGGTGTTACGGCCGATCGGCTCGAGCAGCAGGAGCTTTGGCGCCACGCCGATCGCGCGCATCTGCTCGGCCACGAGGAACCGATGTTCCTCGTTGCAAATGACCACGGGTGCTGCCAGGTCCGGCAGCCCTTCGAGGCGCCGCAGGGTCTCCTGCAGCATCGTGAAATCGCTGGTGAGCCGGAGGAACTGCTTGGGGTAGGCGCTGCGGGACAGTGGCCAGAGCCGGGTGCCAGAGCCGCCGCAGAGAATGACGGGATGAATCTTCAAGGACTTACCTGTATCGGGCGGAGGATCGTTCGGCCGGCATCCGGTGCGGTAGCCGGGCCATCAGGCCAGGGATGATAGCAACAAGCCTTCCTGCGGACCGGTCGCCGGCCCGGGTGAAAAGAATGTCGCCAAACCCCAACAGAGTGCTTGCAAGCCGCCCAAAATCGGGGGCAGAATTCTCTCAAAGTTATAGATTTTGGCTGACATCGGCCGGCCCGATCGAGGCGCCGGAACAACAGACCCTCAAAGGGCAGGGCATACGAGACCAGAGACCTGCAGCCCTCGCGCTGACCCATCGGCTTCACGTAGTCCTCGTCGTCGTAGTTGCTGTGGCCTTAACCGCCTGCGGGGGCGGCGGTGGCGGCGCTTCGCCTGGGCTCGCGCCCACGACGAGCCCGCCACCGGTAAACCCGCCCAGTCAGTTCGCCACCGGCGGCAAGTCGTTCACGGCGGTGAGCGACCGCAGCCTGGCACTGCCGCTTTACGGGATTTCGATCCCCTTCGCGGCCGTGGTGCCGGCGGGCAGCGTCTTCGCCGGGCGCCGCCTCGAGACCGACGGCAGCATCAGCGTGACGTTCGAGTCCGCGGCCGGCGCCCAGCGGTCGGTACGCTTCGGCACGACCGGGGTGCTGCCCTTCATCGGGACGAACGGGGATGTGGCCTATCTGGAGACCGGTGCGTTGGGCACCGTGCCGACGCTGCTCGATTACACGCGCTTCGGAACACTTTCGTTCACCTCGCCCACGCAACAGGTCGTCGCGTTCTACGGGGGCTTCGAAACGCCCACAGGTTCCGGACCGACGTCGGGCACGCTGTCCTACCAGGGCGGTGCCATTGCTGCGGAGCAACGCGGTGCCGGCTTTTTCGCGCTCGCCGGCTCGATCCATCTCGAAGCCGATTTCTCGTCGAATACGATCTACGGCTCGATCAACAACCTGAAGCGCTTTGACGACAATGGCAATCCTCTGGTCGGTGCCAGCGGCAACAACGACTACGACTACCGCTTCATCCTCTCCGGCGTGAGCATCACGAACTCCGGCGGCAGTCGCACGTTCAACGGTGGCATCACCGCGCAGCGTCTCGACGACGGCAACACGTCCACGAACGGCACGTCGCTGATCAACGGCCGCTTCTTCGGCAATGCGGCCCAGGAGGCCGCGGGCGTATGGCAGACCGACGTCACCTTCGGTGGGGGAAGGAGCGCCTGTAGTTGCCGCGCCTCGGAGGTGTACGTCCCCTCCCCCACGCACAGCGTGGGGGAAGGTTAGGGCGGGGGCAGGCGGCTACCCCGTCCCCAACCTCTCACCCTCGCGCCACGGCAAGGTCGAGCGCTGGATGACCCACGTTTCCGGCGGACCGCCGCGCGCACCGAACGAGATCTCGAAGTCGAGCGCCGCGCGCAGCGCCTGATCGTCGCCGGTCAGTGAAGCCAGAGTGTCGGCTTGCGGCAGCACCATGCGTCGGGGTCGCACGCGCATGAAGTAAGTGCCGGTCGCGAGCAGTACCGAACGCGGGCGCGCGGCCCGCGGATCATCGCCCTCGGCGAACTCGATGCTCACGTGCTCCTGACCGACACTGCCGGGCAGGCGCTCCCAGATCTCGAAGTACTCCTGTTCGATGCCGTACTCCAGCATCAGGTCGGGACTGGAGAATTCGATGCGGCCGACGTCGTTGAAGCGCGAGGGTGGCTGGAAATCCACCCGGCGCAGCCAGCGGCAGATGTCGCCGTCCACCGCCGTGATGCCGGAGAAGCCCTGCTGCGCGGCCAGATCGAGCAATTCCTCCCGCGTGCATTGCGTGAGGGAATGCTTGCCGGTGCACGGCGCGCGATAGACGGGGATCCGGATGTCGGCGTGCCACTGGCTGGTCTGCATCCAGTACACGGTGGACACAGTGTCCTCGAACTCCGGCGTGCGCAGGAGCTTCCGTTTCCAGACGCCGACGAAGGCGTCTGGGACAGGAGGTGTCTTGGCGCCGGTCATCGGCAGCGATTGTATCCAACCCGCGGGCGCGCGGGCACTGCGATTCGGGTCGTGAGCAAGTGCATGGCGTGGGAATGGCTCCTGCAGCCGGATTCTCTGGTCGGCTTGCGTCGGTTGGGCGAGTGGGGGAGGCTGGCCGGGATGCAATGCCCGGCCAGCCGGAATTGAATTCCCCGGGCATGATCGAAGGGTTTCGCCCGACTGCAAATTTTCCGGCGGATCCTGACCGGGCGCACGGTCACTTCCGGGCCAGTTCGGCTTCGATGTAGCGCGTGTCCATCGTGGTCTCGCACTTCGGGACCGCCGGGATCCGGCCCTTCGCCTTGAGGATGTCGGCGATCGCCTCGCATGCGACGTAGAACGATTCGGGATCCTGGGAGCGCGTGAATGCCTTCAGCATTTCCGGGAGGCTCAAGGCGTAGATCGCCGTCTGCTGTTCCAGCACCTCGGCTTCGGTGAGGCCGAGGGCCTTGCCGATCACTTTGGCCGCATCGAGCGACTCGGCGATTTACAGCGGCCCGTAGCCGATCCACGTGACCACGCCGAGCTTGACGCTCTTGACACCGGCGGCGAAGGCCCCGGTGGAACCGGCGCACAGCAGAAGAGCCGCGCACAGGACGGCGCGGAACGGGCGATGGGCGCAATGCATGGAAGACTCCCTCGGATATGGAAACACGAAGGTCGATGCAGTGCTCTCGACGGCCCGCTTCCGACCGGATGTCCTCCGGATTGCTGCCACTGCTCGAGCCGGATCCGCTGGCGCTTCCGGCTCGATCGCTACGCTTGCTGCGGCACTCCCGGGTCGCGGCTCATACGGCGTCCAGCACCTCGACCACTGCATCGGCGGTGACGACCTGACCGAACACGCCGCCTTCGACTTCGATCATGCGCAGCGCGGCGTCGTGCAGGTCGGGATAGGCCGACGCGCAGGCGTCGCGCACGGTGAAGCAGCGGTAGCCGCGGTCGATGGCGGTGCGCAGCGTCGAACTCACGCAGACCTCGGTCGTGATGCCGCAGATGATCAGCGTGCGGATGCCGCGCGCGAGCAGCATGCTGCCCAGCGCCGTACCCTCGAAGGCGCTGAAGCCGGGCTTGTCGATGTGAATCTCGTCGCCTTGCGGGGCAAGCTCTTCGATGATGGCGGCACCGGCTTCGCCGCGGATCAGCAGGCGTCCGAGCGGTCCGGGGCTGCCGACTTCGGCACCGGTGCGGCGGCTCGCTTCGATGAACGTGGGCGGGACGTCGGAGAGATCCGGCGCGTTGGCCTCGCGCGTGTGGACGATGAGGATGCCGGCTTCGCGCGCTGCCTTGAGGAGGCGGGCGACGCCGGGGATCGCCTTGCGCAGGAGCTCGATGTCGAGGCCGGCCTTGGCGGCGTAGCCCCTCGGATCGAGGAAGTCACGCTGCATGTCGATGACGATGAGGGCGGTGGTTTGCCAGTCGAAGGGCGTCATGGGTGGAACGATCGGGAGAGCGGCGAGGCGGTCGGCTGAGGTGGGGCGCGTCGAAGCGCGATGATCGTGGCCCCCACCCTAGCCCTCCCCCAGCTGTGCTGGGGGAGGGGATGTACACCTCTTCCCCTGGCGAAGCCGGGGGAGGGGACGTACGCCCCTTCCCGCGACTGTGTCGGGGGAAGGTTGGGATGCGGGCAGCGCTCTTCGCAACCTACAGTCCCCGGAACATCGCAACGCCCTTCGCTTCCGTCGACTGACCGATCCGGTCCTCGGCCAGGGCGATTCGTATCGAGGCGAGGTCGGCAGCCGAACTCATCGGATCAGTCGCCCGCCAGCGCCGGCGCGAGCAGCGTCTTCGGATCGATCGGCTTGGTCGCCAATCCGCGCGACTTCACGAACTCCGCCACGCGCGCCATGGAACCGTAGGCGGGGCCGGGGCGCTCCTGGTTGCCGAACAGCACACGGTTCTCGCCCAGGCCGTAGATGCGGTCGCCCGCCAGCATGGTGTCCACCTCCGCCGGCTTCACCTTGAGCCACTTCGCGATGATCGCTTTGGACTCGGCCGGTTTGTCGCTCATGAACCGATGACCGGCGTCGATGCCGCGCAGCAGCTTGGCAAGCTGCGGACCTTTCCTCTGGAAGGTCTCCTTGGTGACGATGGCCGCGTTCAGGATCAGGTTCGGTGTGTGCGCGCTTGTGAACAGCACGTTGCCGCCGTTGGCGCGCGCGCGGGTCACCCACGGCTCCCAGGTCACGGCCGCGTCCACTTTGCCTGCCAGCAGTGCGGCGCCAGCGTCTTCCGCAGACATGTTCACCATCTGCACGTCCTCGGGCTTGAGACCGCCGGCGGTCAGCGCCGACAGCAGCAGCATGTGGTTGACCTCGTCGACGGCGACAGCCACCTTGCGGCCCTTCAGCTGCGCGGTTGCGACGATCTCGCGCGCCGCGACCACGGCATCGGCGCCGTTCGACGTATCGAGAAGGAAGATCGCCACGAGGTTGTCCGAGCCCTTGCCGGCCGTCAGCGCGAGGTTGTGCAGCGAGGAGAACGCGATGTCGATCTGCCCCGCGACCAGCGGCGCGAGCGTGCTTCCGGAGCCGGCGAAGGTGACCGTCTCGACCGCGAGGTCCTCCTTCTGGAAGAGCCCCTGGTCACGGGCGACGACGGCGGCGCCGTAACCGATCCATGGATGGAGGCCCACCTTCAGCTTGTCGACCGCCTGGGCGTTCGAAGTGAACGCGACCAACAACCACAACCACACGATGCTGCGCATGACGTTTCTCTCCTCCGTCAGTGCGCCGCCGCTTGCAGGGGCCTTCTGTCCGTGCCCAGTGAGAATTCCTTGCGTACGGCGGCAGCGATGAGATCTGCCAACTCGCGCGCCATCGCTTCGCCCTTGTCCTTGCTCGCATTCTTCGCCGAGGACAGCACCCCGGATGGCGGCACCCATTCGGTCCGCGTCGGATAGAGGTCGTAGGGCGGAAAGTCCGCGGGCGGGTCGTTCGGGATCAGGTCGAGACGCACGAGATCCGGATGGTAGTGCAGCATCATCGAAGTCTCTAATACTGCCGCATGCTCCAGGGCGTAGCCGGGGAAGCCCTCGGGGAAGGCCTTGGCCAGCGTCTCAGGGGTGAAGAAGTCCCAGTATTCGAGCCGCATCACGGTAAGCGGCGGCTTCGGGCCCAGCTCGCGCATGGCGAGATCGATGCCTTCGATCAGGAACCACTGATTCTCGTAGTGGCCGTTGACGATCACCAGGCGCGTCACCCCGTGCCGGGCGAACTCGCGCACGGCATCGCGCATCTGTGCGGCGAGCGTCGCCGCGTCCAGGCTGGTGGTTCCGCAGAAATGCTGGCCCCCGCCGCACTTGGGCTGCGACTTGAATCCGTAGGAAAAGGCGGGCGCGACGATGCCGCCCACCTGTGCCGCGGCGCCGGCGGCAACCGCCGACGCCAACAACGCATCGGTGCCCAGCGGCAGATGCGGGCCGTGCTGCTCGGTGGCACCGACCGGCAGGAACACCGGGGCACCGAGCTTTTGCACGCGATCGCGGTAGTCGACCCAGGACAGACGGCTCATCAGGACTTCGCTCATGGATGGGATTCCTCGGCAGGGGATGAATGGGTACGCGCTTCGACAAGCGCAGCGGAGACGATGAGGGCGGCGCCGACCCAGCCCATGGGATCGAGGCGCTCGCCGGCGATGATCATGGCCGACACCACGGCAGCCACCAGTTCGAACACGACCAGCACCGCGGCGCGACCCGCTTCCATGTGCGAGACGCCGTAGATCTGGGTCCACATGGCGGCGATGAGCCACACCAGTGTGAACGCACCGAGCTTCACGGTGAGCGCCGCATCGAAGCTCGGAAACTCATGTCCGGCCACCGGTAGAAGGGCGGCTGCGACGACGCCGCAACCGGCGAAGGCGACCACCACCTTGATCGGGATCGGCACCTGCGTGGCGGCGCGTGACGCGAGGTTCTGCACGGCGTAGAAGAAGCCGGCGCCGATGGCGATCAGATCCATCCAGCGGAATCCGCCGGCGAGCGTGTCCGGTCCACCCAGGACGAGCACCGCACCACCCAGCGCCATGCCGAGGCAGGTGACGCGCGCCGGCGTCAGCGGTTCCCGGAAGAACATCCGGCCACCGAGCACGCCCCAGAGCGGGGTCAGATAGAAGAGCAGCATCGCCCGTGCGATCTCGCCGAACATGATGGCGGTCACGAAGCATGCGTTCGCCAGACCGCAGGCAAGGCCGCTCACGAGCATCAGGCCCCATTGCTTCGTCCAGCGGTCGCGTTGCAGCCAGAGCCAGGGCGCACCCAGCAGGCCGACGACACCGTAGGTGACGATGGAGAGCGTCAAGCCCGTGAGCTGCTGCCCCGCGAAGTACTTGAGCGGCATCCAGGTAAGGCCCCACAGCAATCCGCTGGCGAGCAGCGCGATCGTCGCCACCCGCGGGGTCGGGCTCGTTCCGGTCACGGGGAACTCAAACGACGGTGAGGAAAGAGACCGCATGGGCGCCGACGAAAGCGTCTGCACGACCGGGACCGGTGGTGACCGCACCGTAGTCGGCGTCGAGGACGCGACGCAGGCGGTTGCGATGGAAGGTACGCAGCAGTTCCGGCAGGGGCATCAGCTCGCGCGAACTGCCCGCGAACAGCTCCGCATGCAGCCCGGGCAGGCGATACCAGGGTACGGCGGCGCGTTCGTGGTGGGCGTTGTGGTACCCGAAGTTGAGCGTGAGGTTGTTCAGCCATGGATGCGTCGTCGACACGACGTTCGAGAAGGTATTGGCCTGCTCGTACGCGCGATCGCGTCGGTCCAGCGGCACCGGTGTGTCCGCGTCGGTGTAGATCTGCGGGAACGTGTGGTGGAAGGCATCGAAGAAGTTGAGCGTGGTGAGCAGCAGCCAGTACGCGGCGAAGTACAGGACGACGGCCTGCGGCGACACCGAAGCGAGCCAGGCGAGCAGCCCCAGGCGCAATGCGAGCATGGCGACGACTCGCGGCAGATGCTTGCGCTGCGACGGTATCACGAAGGGCCGCACGATCACCTGCAGATGCATGATGATCTCGATTGCCGGGATGTATGCCCACTCGAGCGCGTACACGACCCTGCGGACGAGCCCGTGCTCGAGAAGGAAGGTGCGCACGTCGAAGCATGCAACGTCCGCGCGGTCGCGGTGATGGCGCAGATGCATGTGACGGATGCGCTCGAAGGAGGCATAGGCGGAACCGGCGACGAAGTTCACGATCTCGCCGATCGCCCGGTTGGCCGCGGGTGCGGCGAACAGCGTGTAGTGGGCGCTCTCGTGGATGAGATAGGCGGCGATGACCATCGTGTGCCAGCAGAGGGTCACACCGAGCGCGTTCCACCACCAGGTGTCGGCAGCCATGAGGGCGAAGCTGGCGAGCCAGGCGATTACCGCATAGCCGATGGCCAGCGTGTTGGGAAGGGCGCCTTCGGGTTCGCGCCAGAGGGTGAGGGATTTCAGCATCCTTGCCCCCATCCCGGCCTTCCCCCACGCATGCGCGTGGAGGAAGGAGAGGAATGCGACGATCGGTGAGGCTGATCGTCGTAAATGCACGATGGCCCCCATCCCAACCTTCCCCCGCGACTACGCGGGGGAAGGAGAGAGATGCGACGATCGAAGATGTCGATCTTCGAGGTGGACGATGGCCCCCATCCCAACCTTCCCCCGACTACGTCGGGGGAAGGGGTGTACGGCTCCTTCCCCCGGCCATCGGCCGGGGGAAGGTTGGGATGGGGGCAGCCGCCGGTCAACGTCGCGACCATGCTCATGCCATCAACGCGCCGCCGTTCGGCGACAGCACCTGGCCGTAGTAGAAGCCCGCCAGATCCGACGCCAGGAACACCGCCGTGCCCGCGATCTCGTCCGGTGTACCCACGCGCCTGGCCGGGATGTCCTTCTCTTTCTCGATCATCGCTGCGCTCATGTGCTCCAGCGACAGCATCGGCGTGTCGATCGGCCCCGGGGCGATCGCGTTCACGCGGATCGCGGGAGCGAACTCGCGCGCGAGAGAACGCGTCAGTCCGATCACACCTGCCTTTGCCGCACAGTAAGGTGCGTACTGCGCTCGCCCCAGGTAACCCAGTTCCGAGGCCACGTTGATGACGCACCCGCGACCGCGCTCGACCATCCCGGGCAGCACGGCGCGGCAGCACAGGAACACGCCTTTCAGGTCGACTCCCACCACGAAGTCCCAGTCCGCTTCCGAGGTGTCGAGAAACGGTTTCTCCTGGATCACGCCGGCGTTGTTGACCAGGATGTCGATCGGCCCGAGGGCCACTTCGGTGGCACGCACGATCGAAGCGACATCGCGCGCATCGGCGACGCTGCCGGCAATCGCGAGGCCGAGCGTGCCCGTCGCACGGATCGACGTCACCACCGCATCGGCCTTGGCGGCATCCGCGGGCAGATGATTCACGGCCACCCGGGCACCCGCTGCGGCCAGTGCCAGCGCGGTGGCGCGCCCGATCCCGGTGGCACCGCCGGTCACGAGTGCGGTCTTGTTGGCGAGCTGCAGGGTCAGGGGCATCGGTCTCGCATCAGTGCATCAGTTCGCCGTTGCTCACGACCAGCGCCTGGCCGGTGATGGGCCGCGCGTCCTCGGACGCAAGGAACAGATACGTGCCGGCGATCTCCGCCGGTGTGAGGAACTCGCGGAACGGCTGGTTCGCCAGGATGTCACCGAGTTCTTCCGCTTCGCTGCGACCGGATGCGCGTGCCATCGCGGTGAGCGAGCGCAGCGACGAATCGGTGCGGATCCAGCCGGGACACACGGCATTCACGCGGATGCCGCGCGGCGCCAGTTCCCATGCGAGTGCGCGAGTGAGGCCGATGACCGCGTGCTTGCTCGCGACGTAGGCGGAGAAGTCGGCGATGGCCGACAGCCCCCAGATGGAGGACTGATTGATGATGCTGGCGCCGCTGGGCATGCACGGCAGCAGCGCGCGGATGAGGCGCGCCATGGAGCTCACGTTGTTGTCGAGCAATGCCGTCCAGCGCTTCATCGCGTCGGGCGCGGCATCGTCGATCGGGGTCGGATATTCGGCGCCGGCGTTGTTCACCAGCACGCGCAGTTCGGGAAATTGTTCGCGGACCGCTTCCGCCAGCACGGTGACCGATTGGTCGCTGGCGAGATCGCATGCGAATGCCTTCGCCGAAGCAATCTCGTCGGTGGCGACTTTCAACCGGGCGAGGTCGCGGTCCACCAGCGCCAGCTTCGCGCCCTGCGCGGCGAAGGCACGCGCGATGCCGAGGCCGATACCGTTCGCTGCGCCCGTGACCATCACCGGGACGCCCTCAAGCCCGTACCGGACCACGTTACACGGCCGTGAGGAACGACACGCCGACCGCACCGAGGAACCGGTCGGCCTTGCCGGGGCCGTCGCCCACTTCGCCGTAGTCGGCCGACAGGATGCGGCGCAGCCGGTCGCGGTGATAGCCCTTCAGCAGTTCCACCATCGGAATCACCTGGCGATAGTCGGGGGCGAAGAGCTGCGCGTGCAGCTTCGGCAGTTCGTGCCACGGCACGATGGGGCGCTCGTGATGCGCGTTGTGATACAGGAAATTGAGCAACAGCAGGTTGAGCGCCGGGTGCGACAGAGAAGCGAGATTCGAGTAGGTATTGGCCTGCTCGTAGTCGCGGTCACGCACCTTGTCCTTCGGGATGTCGCCGCCTTCCAAGACCGCGAAAGCGTCGTAGGTGTGCTGGAACGCATCGGCGAACCGCAGCACGTGCAGCATGATCACGTAGGCGATCGCGTAGAGCACCAGAGCCTTGGGCGCATACCATCCGAGCAGCGCGAACAGGGCGACGCGGATGACGATGGTCGCGATCAGACGCGGCCGCTCGTTCGCCCGGTCGGCCTTGAGGAACGGCAGCAGCATGACGTAGCCGTGCATGATCAGTTCCACCGCCGGCACGTAGGCCCACTCGAGCGCAAGCACCGCTCGCTGCACCCAGCGGGGCGAGCGTTCCAGCAGGGCCTGGTAGTCGAGCGTCACCACATCCGCGCGGTCGAGGTGATGCCGCATGTGCTTGCGGCGCAGCGCGTCGAAGGTGGCATAGCAGCTGCCGGTGATCCAGGTCATCACCGTGCCCCAGCGGTTGTTCGCCTTGGGCGAGCGGAAGATCGACTGATGCGCGAATTCGTGGATGTAGTACGCCGCATACACCAGCGCGTGGCCGGTGAGCAGCAGCCCGACGAGGTTCAGCCACCACGGCGACACGGTCATCAGCCAAACGCCTGTCGGATAGCCGATCAGGGTGTAGGCGAGCGCCAGCGTGTTGGGCCAGACGCCGGTCGGGGAGCGGAAGATCTTTGCTGACGTCATTCTTGGTCTCCGGCGGCCGCTAGGGATGAGGGTGCATGCCTCGTCCCCGGCGGACGGGTCACTTCTTCATCGTCTTGAGCACGGAATCGTCGTACGTGTCCTCGGTCTTCGGGATCGACTTGATCTCACCCTTGGCCTTGAGGATCTTCGAGATCACCGCACCGCTGCCGTACAGCGACGTGGTCTTCTCGGACTTCGTGAAGACGGACGCGAACTCGTCTGCGGTCATGTTGTACACGCCCGACATCTGCTCCAGCACTTCCTTGTCGGAGATGCCCATCACCTTGCCGATCACCTTGGCGGCTTCGTTGGGGCTCTTCTTCATGTAGTCGAGGCCGTCGATGTAGCCCTGGATCAGCGCCTTCACCACGTCCGGGTTCTTGGCGATGTATTCCTTCTTGAAGACCAGCACGTCGGTGATGAGGCCCGGCGCGTCCTTCGACGAGAACACCACGTGGAACTTCTTGCCGCCGTCCATGGCGATGACCTCGGACACGCTCGGCTCGTAGGTCACGCCGACCTTGACGCCGCCGGATGCCATGGCCGCGGGCACGCCTTCCGGACTCATGTTGATCGACTTCACGTCCTTCTCGGTCATGCCGTTGCTCTGCAGCGCGTACGACAGCAGGAAGTCGGAGGGCGACAGCGGATTGAAGGCCACCTTCTGCCCCTTGAACTGCTTGATCGTGGTGATGTCGAGCGTGGAGACGATCGCGTCGCCGCCGTTCGAGTAGTCGATGGGCGACACGACGCGCATGCTCGAACCCTTCGCGACCGCGCTGATCACCTGGTCGTAGGTGACCATGCCGCCGTCGACCGTGCCGCCGGTGACCGCCGCCGGGATCAGCGCCGGGTCGGTGAACATCTGCATCGTCACCTTGACGCCCGACTTCTTGAACAGATCGAGCTGGTCGGCCACGTAGAACGGACCGTAGCCGATCCAGACCACGGTGCCGATCTTCGCCGTGGTCGCGGCGAGCGCGCCCAAAGAAAAGAGGGCGCTCGCGGCGCCCAAAAATGAGGAGGAGATGGTGAAGCAGAGCAAGCGAGCACGTCGAGACAGCATGTCGAACCTCCTTGGGGGTGAAAACCATGGAGAGCAGTCTCGCTCTCCCGGGCTTTTGTCCCTCCGTGGAGCCTCGACTCGAGGCCGGACCGCTCTCGGACCAGACGTCTCCGAAACCGCGGAAACCGGAACCCTAGCTGTCCTCGACGAAAGTCCTGCATCGGAAGACACAAGACCGCTCACCGTCTGGCCCGCTTATCGCAATCGCGATGCCAGCCCGCGACGATCGCCTTTGACGCGCGCGCACTGTCCGTTAAAACAGCAGCTTGCGGTGCGCTGCGGGCGTACTACTGCCATCGATGGCGCTCCGGTCGGCACTGAGACCGGTGCGATCCCGCACCGCGCGGGGGCGCGGTTTCGCGGATGTGCACGCTCGCGGTGCCTCGCCGGGGCATCCAACGAGTGCGATCCCCTCGCACCGTCAGCCCGGATGCTTGCCCTTTCGGTAGGCGTAGGCCGCGGTGATGTTGGACACGGTCCATTCGCCGGCCGTCGTCGGTGCGTAGCGCGGTGGCCGTTCCGGACCGGTACAGGTGGGCAGACAGCTCACCACCGTGTCGTGATTGGCACCGAAGAAGAACGGCAGCGAGAAGCGCTTGGCGGCCGTCCGGTTGATGACGCGATGAACCGTGGAAACGAAGATGTCGTTGGTCCAGCGTTCCATGCAGTCGCCGATGTTGATGACGAACGCCCCCGGGACCGGCGGTGCTTCGATCCACTGGCCGGCGCGGTTGCGCACCTGCAGGCCGGGAGCGCTCGTGGCGAGGATCGTGAAGCACTCGTAGTCGGTGTGCGCCGAAACGCCGATGTGTCGCGGATCGATCGGCTCGGGTTGCTTCGGATACTGCAGCACGCGCAGCTGGGCCATCGGCTTGTCGATCAGCGCGTCGAAGTGGTCTTCCGCAAGATCGAGCGCGAGGGCGAAGCCGTGGAACAGGGTACGTCCCAGGGCGAGCACCGCCTCGAAGTATGCGTACACGATGGGCTGGAATTCGGCCGGCGTGTCGGGCCACACGTTGGGTCCGTACATGATGTGGCCGGCGCGATGATCGGGATCGGATTCGGGCAGTTCCAGAGAGACTTCGTAGCCTTCCTGCAGGTCGAACGCGGTCTGGTCGTGCGGGTCCGCCGCGAGGTCTCCCATCGCCACGTAGCCGCGATGCCGCAGCAGGCGCTTGGAGTCGTAGCGCATCTTGCGCTCGAGCGGCAGGTCGAAGAACGCTTCGGCCACGCGGTAGACGTCGTCGATCAGCCGCTGCGGGATGCCGTGCCCCGTGACGTAGAAGAAGCCGACGTCGCGGCAGGCCGCGCCGATGGCGTCGGCCACGCGCCTGCGGTCGCCTATCGATGGCGAGAACAGTCCGCGGATGTCCACCAGCGGGATGGTGTCGAAGTCGATCGTGGTCGCCGCGAGGTCGGCGCGATCGAGCGAACGGGTGCGCTGCTGCAGGTCGGCGGCGTCCTACATGGGGTCAGGCTCCCAGCGGTAGGAAGTGAGCTTCCGTCGGCTTGCAGTCGACGCCGTTGATCGGGAGGACGTCCTGCGGGCACGCCGAGAAGGCGATCACGAGATCCATCTCCGCGCGCAGCGTCACGTACGAGCCTGGCGTCGAAACCGGTGCCTCGAACGAGATTCCGCCCTTCGGCGTGAGCGGGATGTTCATGAACAGGTTGAGCGGCGAAGGGGTTTCCGGCGGGGTTAGACCGAGTTCCTGGAGGCCTTTTCGCAGGTTGTCGGTGCAGTTGTCGTGGTAGCCCGCGCATCCGAGCAGTTCGTACCGGTAACGATCGCAGGCCGCGATGAGCGTGTCATGGATGCCGCCCGACGTATCCTCCAGGAACGTGAGGATCGGTCGCCGCTTGTTCGTTCGCATGGTCGTGCCCGTGGTGGGGAACACCGTGAGTGCGTGAGCGCGCGTGTGCTCCATGGACATGAACTCGGTCAGCTCCTCCCGGTTGAACGCCCAGGTGTCGACCACCTGGGCGCCGTGGGTGTTGATGACCCGGATCCGGTCGCCCTTGCGGACGAACGTCGCCTTGCCGGACCGCGCGGGGATCGTGACTAGGCCGTCTCCTCGACCACTCATCGTTGTTCGCTCCAGGTTTGGTGGTTCAGTTCACGCGCGCCGGGACGATATTGGCTGCGGCGGGCGCCGTCGCGACGACGATAACACCCGGAAATTCGGACGGGCAGTCCCGCACAGACCTGGGGCGTGTCATCCGACCCGGTGCACCGAAAGCGCCCGCGTGGCACCATGCGCCCACAGACCCGAACCCCGAGGATTCACATGCCCAACACCAATACCGACAACGAAGTCGCGATGCTGCGCTCCCAGCTCGAACTGCTGATGGCCGAGCGCGAGAACCTGCTGCGTACCGTCGGCGCAGCCTCCGTCTTCATCGCGAATCTGGACGCGGAATCGCTACCCGAAGCGGCATGGGATGCCGGCGACATCCTCGCCGAGTGCCTGAACGAACTCCCCGAAGACACCCTTCATGACGCCCTGGAGATGGTGCGGCCGCTGGTGGTGAAGGATCTGGAGAATGCGAAGGAATGAGGGGCCGTGAGGCCGTGACTGGTGACTCGTGACTGGTGACTGGTGGTCTTGCAGGCGCCTGGCTGAGTCGACTCTCGCAACTGTCGAAGGGTGACGCACCAGTCACGAGTCACCAGTCACGAGTCACCGCTTCACGAACCCTTCCCCTCGAACGCCAATATTTCGTTCGCCTTGATGATCGCGTCCGAGATCTCCTCGGTCGTCACGCGCTTCGCCATCGCCTGCTCGCGAATCAACCGATAGGCTTCCTCCTCGCCGATCGAACGGGTCAGCATCAGGATCGACTTGGCCTTGCCGAGCTTGCGCAGGCCCTGCAGGCGCTGCTCAAGCTTGGAGACGTAGCGATCGCGCTCGCGCAGCCGCTCGCATTGCGACAGTGCGACCACGGTCGCGGACAGCAGCCCGAACGATTTCACCGGTGACGCGACGATACCCTGGGCATTGAGGCGCAGGACCGCCTCGATGATGACCGGGTTCTCGTAGTTCACGACGGCGATCACCGGTGGTACGGGTTCGCGGCGCAGCCAAGCCGGCTCGACGGCGAGCGCGTCCGGCCGCACGGCGAAGAAGACGAGGCCGGTGTCGTCGGGCAGCTTGTCGAGCGGCGGCCAGAACGCTCGTACCTGGCAGCCGATGCGATGCAGCTGGCTGATGAGTTCATGACCGTCCGAGTCGTCCGGATGGAACACGACGACCTGCAGCGAGCGCAGATTGCGCAGCAGCGCGGGCGTCGCACGGACCGATTTGGGCGGCGCGGCAGGCATGGCGCGACGAACCCTCAAGCCGTCTGCAGCTTCACGCGCACGCTCCAGTCTTCGAGCGTGTGCGATACCAGATAGGGGTCGGGGCGCACCCAGGAGCGCGCCTCCTCGAGGATCTCGAACTGACCTTTGCCGTCGCCACGGCCGATGCGGGGGCGCAGATACGTATGGTGATTGTGCTCGTCGATGCGCACGCGCCCCTACGGCGCTTCGAACTCCGACCCGGGCAGCACCCGCAGCAGGGCCTCGATGTCGCCCGGATCGACGCGGCGCATCGCGTTGGCGAGCAGGTGGGTCTGGAAGTAGGCGGCCTCCCAGCACTGGTTCGCCACCTTGTCGTCGCCGAAGCGGCGATGGAAGGATTCGACCAGGCGGCGATTGACGTCGCTGTCGATCGACTGGAAGTACGGAGCCGAGGTGATGTGGCCGGCGGCGTATTGCGCCCCCATCTGCTGTACCTCGGCCTCGCTGGTGGTGAGACTCGCGATCGGCATGCGTGCGGGGTCGAGACCGGCCTCGGCGTAGGCCTGGTAGAGCATGGCCGTGCCCTCGCCGACCACCGTGGAGAAGATGAAGTCCGGTTGCAGCGACTTGATGCGCTTCACCACGGCGCGGAAGTCCTCACGCTGCGCGTCGAGCGGGAGATAGACCTCGCCCACCTTTTCGCCGCCGCCCTCGAGGATCAGGTCGCTCATGATCCTGTTGGACTCGTAGGGGTAGAGGTAATCCGACCCGACCATGAAGGCGCGCGAACCGAAGCTGCGCATCATGAACTCCGCGAGCTGCACGCTGTTCTGGTTCGGCGCAGCGCCGGTGTACACCACGTGGCGCGAGTATTCGAAGCCTTCGTACAGCGTCGGATACAGCAACAGCGCGTTCCAGCGCTCCAGCACCGGCAGCACCGCCTTGCGCGTGCTCGACATGTAGCAGCCGAGGATGACGCGCACGCCGTCGTCCACGATCAGGCGCTCGGCGAGTTGCCGATAGGAAGCGGGGCGCGACTGCGGGTCGTAGTTCACCAGCTTCAGCTCGCGGCCGTGGATGCCGCTGCTCGCATTGATCTCGTGCACAGCGAGCAGCGTGCCGAGCCGTTGCGAGGTTTCGATGACGGAGGTGACCCCGGTTTCGGAGAACAGCATGCCCACGCGGATGGGGGCGGAAGAGGTATCGGTCATGGAATCCGGACGGCGCAGGAGCCCGCGCGCACCGCTCGTTCGGGAGTAGCGGCGTGGCCGCGCGGAGATCCGCAACGGCGACTGGCGCGAGGGCGAGTCATTGAGGGACCGTCATCGTAAGGCATTCGTAGCGCGGACGCCGCGCGCGCGATTCCGATGCACCGATCCGTGCGTACGCACCGGATTCATGCACCGGCCCGGGGCGGTGCGTCGCGGGCACGCCGCCGCGCACGGCACGAGTCGCGCGAAGGCTGTTGGTTTTTTCCCTTCGTTTCAAAACGTTCGCAAAAATGCCGCAGCGCAGCGAGCGGCGCAGGCGAAGGTGGCCCCGCAATTGCATTGACTTAATGCCGCTATCGGCGTTACTAATTACTTCCGGATTGCAGGCGCGGCAACAAAGGTGTTGGCGCTGCCTACCAGGCAAAGAAGCCCACTGGATGGAACGCAGGTTCCAGCCAGTGGGTTTTTTTTTGGTCCGGCGGGAGAGGGGGGGACACGCAAGTGCCACGCGTGTTCCGGGTTCGAGTGCACATCTAAATAACGCGGGTGCCTACCACCCGCGACACAAGGAGAGACCGTGAGCAACTTCAACAGGCGTCAGTTCATCAAGACTTCCTCGGCGATTGCGGCGGCGAGCGCCCTGCCGTTTCCGATGATCAACATCCGAACCGCGGGCGCTCAGGCGAACACGGTCAAGGTGGGTATCCTGCACTCCCTCACCGGGACCATCGCCATCGCCGAGAAATCGGTGGTCGATGCGGAGCAGCTCGCCATCGAGGAGCTGAACAAGGCCGGCGGCGCCATGGGCCACAAGATCGAGGCCGTGGTGGAGGACGGTGCCAGCGACTGGCCCACCTTCGCCGAGAAGGCGCGCAAGCTGATCGAGAAGGACAAGGTGGCCGCCGTGTTCGGCTGCTACACGTCGGCCTCCCGCAAGGCGGTGCTGCCGGTGTTCGAGAAGTCGAAGGGCCTGTTGTACTACCCCACGTACTACGAAGGTCTCGAGCAGTCGCCCAACATCATGTACACGGCGCAGGAAGCGTCACAGTCCGTGATCGCGGCCATGGACTGGCTCATGAAGAACAAGGGCAAGAGCTTCTACATGATCGGGTCCGACTACATCTGGCCGCGCACCACGATCAAGATCGCCAAGGCGGTGCTCGCGAAGGGCGGCGGCAAGCTGGTGGGCGAGGACTACTACCCGCTCGGCCACATCGAGTTCTCCTCGGCCATCAACAAGATCAAGGGCGCCAAGCCCGACGTCATCCTGAACTGCGTGGTGGGCGGCAGCAACGTGGCTTTCTTCAAGCAGCTCACCGCGGCCGGCATCACGGGCAAGAATCAGACGGTGCTCTCGCTCGCGGTGTCGGAGGAAGAAGTGTCCGGCATCGGTGCCGACAACACGGTCGACACGCTCACCTGCATGGGGTACTTCCAAAGCCTCAAGAACCCGGCCAACGAGAAGTTCGTGAAGGCGTTCAAGGCCAAGTATGGTGCAAACCGTGGCGTCGGCGACACGCTCGAGTGCGGCTACATCAGCGTCCATCTGTGGAAGATGGCGGCCGAGAAGGCGAAGAGCTTCGACGTCGAGAAGGTCGTCGCGGCTTCGAGCAACCTCGAAATCGATGCGCCGGAAGGCAAGGTGAAGTTCCACGCGAGCAACCACCACCTGTGGAAGCACGCGCGGATCGGCACGTTCCAGCCCGACGGCCAGGTCAACATGATCTACGAATCGCCCCTGATCGAGCCGAACCCGTTCCCCAAGCTGTAACGAGGCAGTCGCAGTCGCAGCAGGGGTGGGGCCGGCCTCGCGGCCGGTCCCGCCTCGTCGAAACGAACGGTCGTCCGGAATCCGACGCATGAATCTAGACATGATGGCGATGCAGGCCTTCACCGGCCTCTCCATTTTCACCATCCTCACGCTGATGGCCCTCGGGCTCGCCATCGTGTTCGGCCTGATGGGCGTGATCAACATGGCCCACGGCGAGCTGATGGCCATGGGGGCCTACACGACGTATTTCACGTCGCTGTTCTTCGCCAAGTTCCTGCCCGGGTTGTTCGGCATCTACTTCCTGGTGGGCATCGCGCTCGCCTTCTTCGTGACCTTCGTGTTCGGCTGGATCCTGGAACGCGGGCTCATACGGTTCCTCTACAAGCGGCCTCTCGACACCATGCTCGCCACGTGGGGCCTGTCGCTGATCCTGCAGCAGCTCTATCGCCAGTTCATCAACGCCAAGGAGGTGGAGGTCACCACCGTGTCCTGGCTGAAGGGAGCGTGGCAGGTGACCGAGGGCGTCTCGCTGCCGCTGTCGCGCCTCTTCATCATCGGACTGGCCGTCGTGACCGCCGTTGCGGTCTACATGTTCCTGTACCGCACGCGCTGGGGCCTGCGCATTCGCGCGGTCACCCAGAACCGGCTCATGGCGGGCGCCGCCGGCATCAACACCGAGAAGGTCGATGCGTTCACGTTCGCGCTCGGCTGCGGCCTCGCCGGCATCGCCGGCAGTTCGTTCACCATGCTCGCCTCCACCGGCCCGACCACGGGACAGGCCTACATCGTCGACACGTTCATCGTCGTGGTGTTCGGCGGCGTCGAAAGCCTGCTCGGCACCATCGCGTCGGCCTTCATGATCGGCCAGATGCAGTCGTGGTTCGAGTACTCCATGAGCGGTTCCATGGCCCGCGCGAGCATCCTGTTGCTGGTGATCGTGGTCCTCTATTTCCGGCCCAACGGCCTGTTCGCCACCAAGGTACGCCGCGCGTGAACACCGCCACGATGACGACCCCCGCCACCTCGACCCCTGCCATGAACATCCGCAGCAACCTCTGGGGCGTGGGCAGCTATCTGCTGCTGGCGCTGCTGCTCCTGGTGGTGTTCCCGCTCGCCATGGACGTGTTCCGTCTGGGACTGGCGGCGAAGTACATGTCGCTCGCGTTCTGCGCCGTGGGCATCGTGCTGGTCTGGGGCTATGGCGGCATCCTCAGCTTGGGGCAGGGCGTGTTCTTCGGCCTCGGCAGCTACTTCATGGCGATGTTCCTCAAGCTTGAGGCGGCGGCGAATGCCGATTCGTCTTCCGGCACCGCGCTCTCGGCGTTCTTCGGGACCGCGGGACTGCCCGACTTCATGGCGTGGAACAGCGTCGAGGTGCTGCCCTGGTGGTGGGAGCCGTTCCATCACGTGAGCTTCACCATCCTCGCGATCCTCATCGGTCCGGCGCTGGTCGCCTTCATCCTGGGGTACGTGAATTTCCGCAAGCGGGTCGGCGGAGTGTATTTCTCCATCGTGACCCTGGCGCTGTCCGCGATCATGGCGATCGTCATCATCGGCCAGCAGGGTTACACCGGCGGGGTCAACGGCATCACCGACTTCAAGACCTTCCTCGGTATGGATCTCGACAACGAGCGGGCGAAGTTCGTGATGTACTTCATCACGGCCGGGTTGCTGCTGCTCTGCGTCGCTGCGGGCGCCTTCATCCTGCGCAGCCGTCTGGGTCGCGTGCTGGTGGCGATCCGCGACCGCGAGGACCGCGTGCGCTTCTCCGGCTACGACCCCGCCATGTTCAAGGCCTTCATCTTCGCCGTGGCGGCGATGTTCTCCGCCATCGGCGGCGCGATGTTCACGATCCAGGTCGGCCTCGCTTCGCCTTCGCTGGTGGGCATCGTGCCCTCGGTGGAGATGGTGATCTACGCCGCGGTGGGTGGTCGGCTCTCGCTGATCGGCGCGGTCTACGGCGCGTTGCTGGTCGGGTGGGCGAAGACGTTCTTCTCCGAGAACTTCGTCGAGTACTGGTTCTACTTCATCGGCGTGTTGTTCGTGGTGGTGGTGATGTTCCTGCCTACCGGACTCGCCGGCCTCCTGGACAAGGTGCGCACCCGCGTGCGCCGGGCGGAGGGGTAATCGTGGCCAGCCTCATCCTCCAGGTCGACGGCCTCACCGTCTCGTTCGACGGCTTCAAGGCCGTGGACAACCTCAACTTCTACGTGGAGCAGGACGAACTGCGCTGCGTCATCGGTCCCAACGGTGCCGGCAAGACCACGCTGCTCGACATGATCTGCGGCAAGACCAAGCCGACGTCCGGCAGCATCAAGTTCAAGAACTATCAGCTGACAGACATGATCGAGTACCAGATCACCCGGGCGGGCGTGGGGCGGAAGTTCCAGAACCCGTCGGTGTACGAGGACCTCACCGTGTACGAGAACCTCGACATCTCCTGGCCCAGGCAGCGCAACGTGCTCGGGTCGCTGTTCTTCCGGCGCGACCGCAAGATGGCCGACAAGGTGGAGTCAGTGGCCACCCAGATCTTCCTGCAGGATCAGCTCCGCACCAAGGCGGGGCTGCTGTCCCATGGCCAGAAGCAGTGGCTCGAGATCGGCATGCTGCTCATGCAGGATCCCGATCTGCTGCTCCTCGACGAACCGGTCGCGGGCATGAGCGCGCGCGAGCGCGAGCAGACGGCGGAGCTGCTGAACAGCATCTCGAAAGGCCGCTCGACCGTGGTGATCGAACACGACATGGCGTTCGTGAAGATGATCGCGCACAAGGTCACCGTGCTGCACCAGGGCAAGCTGCTCGCCGAGGGCAGCATGGATCAGGTCCAGTCCGACCCGCGCGTGGTCGAGACCTACCTGGGGCACTGACATGCTTTCGGTCTCGAACCTCAACGTGTACTACGGCGACAGCCACGTGATCCGCGACGTGTCGTTCGAGCTCGCCGCCGGCGAGACCATCGCGATCATGGGCCGCAACGGCATGGGCAAGACGACCCTGCTCAAGTCCCTGATCGGCCTGCTCCCGGTGCGCAGCGGCAAGGTGGCCCTCGAAGGGCGGGAGCTGAATGGAGCCCGGACCTACCAGCGTGTGGCGATGGGCATGGGCTTCGTGCCCCAGGGCCGCATGATCTTTCCCTACCTCACCGTCGAGGAGAACGTGCTCACCGGCATGGAGAACGTTGCCGACAAGACAGTGCCCAAGTGGATCTACGAGACTTTCCCGGTGCTGGACGAGATGAAGGCGCGCCGCGGCGGCAACCTGTCGGGGGGGCAGCAGCAGCAGCTCGCCATCGCCCGCGCGCTGGTTTCGAACCCGAAGGTGCTGGTGCTGGACGAACCCACCGAGGGCATACAGCCGTCGATCATCAAGGACATCGCGCGCACGCTGAACCGCCTCAAGGCCGAGCGCGGTTTCGCGTTGCTGGTGTCCGAGCAGGTTCTGTCGTTCGCGATGGAAGTGGCGGACCGCCTCCTCATCATCGAGAAGGGCGAGTTCGTGCACGAAGAGAAGAAAGGCGCGGTGGACACCGCGAAAATTCACGCCTACCTGACTGTTTGACCAGCGTGAGTTCGGACAGGGCCGTCCCTCGCACGCAAAACCAGACTGCGGATTTCGCGATCCGCTGTTCCGACCAACGCTGCAAGAGGAGAAACCGGAAATGATGCACGGAGATATTTCCAGCAGTAACGACACCGTCGGCGTCGCCGTGGTGAACTACAAGATGCCGCGGCTGCACACCAAGGCCGAGGTCCTGGACAACGCGCGCAAGATCGCCGATATGATCGTCGGCATGAAGGTGGGTCTGCCGGGCATGGATCTCGTGATCTTCCCCGAGTACAGCACCCACGGGATCATGTACGACTCGAAGGAGATGTACGACACCGCGTCGACCGTGCCGGGTGAGGAGACGGCGATCTTCGCCGACGCCTGCCGCAAAGCGAAGGTGTGGGGCGTGTTCTCGCTGACCGGCGAGCGCCACGAGGAGCATCCCAACAAGGCGCCGTACAACACGCTGATCCTGATGAACGACAAGGGCGAGATCGTGCAGAAGTACCGCAAGATCATGCCGTGGGTGCCGATCGAAGGCTGGTATCCCGGCAACTGCACCTACGTTTCCGACGGACCGAAGGGCCTCAAGGTGTCGCTCATCATCTGCGACGACGGCAACTATCCCGAGATCTGGCGCGATTGCGCGATGAAGGGGGCCGAGTTGATCGTGCGCTGCCAGGGCCACATGTATCCGGCCAAGGACCAGCAGGTCGTCATGGCGAAGGCCATGGCGTGGGCCAACAACTCCTACGTGGCGGTGGCGAACGCGGCCGGTTTCGACGGCGTGTATTCCTACTTCGGGCACTCGGCGATCATCGGCTTCGACGGCCGCACGCTCGGCGAGTGCGGTGAAGAGGACTACGGCATCCAGTACGCCGCGCTCTCCAAGAGCCTGATCCGCGACGCCCGCAAGAACATGCAGTCGGAGAACCACCTGTTCAAGCTGCTGCACCGCGGCTACACCGGCATGATCAACTCGCGCGAGGGCGACAAGGGCGTGGCAGCGTGCCCGTACGACTTCTACAAGAAGTGGATCACGGATCCGGAGGCGACGCGCGAGATGGTGGAGGCGATGACGCGGACCACGGTCGGCACCGACGAGGCACCGATCCCGGGGATTCCCAACCAGAAGGAATCCGTACACAAGTAGCGGTCGGCGTTCCCTCATCCCCGGCCCTTCTCCCGGCGGGAGCAGGAAGGTCCGAGCCCCTCTCCCTCCGGGAGAGGGGTTGGGGTGAGGGATCGTTACCCGACGACCGGGCCAAACCAGGTGCTGCGCCTCACGGAGATCATCGGTACCGCATCCGAACCGCACATCGCGGAGCGGCTGCACTCGCTTTCCCATCGCGGCGCGGTGGAGTACGTCACGCTGCGGCGCGAGGACACCTCGCGCAAACGACTGCACGTCTTCACCGATCGCGGCACCGAGGGTGCCATCATCCTCGATCGCAGCGAGCAGCTTGCCAACGGTTCGGTGCTGCTGCTCGACGAAGAGCTGGCGGTGGTGGTCCGCCTCGAGGAAGCGCCCTGGCTCGCACTCGAACCGCGCGATGCCGCCGCTGCACTGGAGCTTGGCTACTTCTGCGGCAACATGCACTGGAAGGTCCGGTTCGTCGGCGAGTATCTCCATATCTCTCTGCAGGGCCCGCGGGCCGACTATCTGGAACGTCTGTCGCATCTCATCGCCGACGGACGGGTAAGCGTGGTCGGCAATGAATGAGATCGCGACGGTCCTGGCGGCGCTGCAACTGGGCGACAGCTTCTTCCCGAGCGGCGGTACGTCGTTCTCGTGGGGGCTCGAAACCCTGCGGGCCGAGGGATTGGTGCGTACCGGTGCCGATGTGGAGGCGCTCGTCGCCGGCCAGATCGATCATCGGTGGGCACACTTCGATCGGCCCGCCGTGACGGCGGCCCACGCTGCGGCCGGCAATCTCGATACGGTGTGCGGCATCGATCGCGAGGTGGATGCGGCCACCCTGGCTCGCGAGGCGCGCGAAGGGGCTCGGCGCATCGGTACCTCGGTGCTGAAAGTGCACGAAGGCATGGGAACGCCGGGTGCTGCCGAGTACCGGGCGCGCATCCGGTCCGGCGATGCGTTCGGGCAGATGGCGGTCGTGCAGGGGTTTGTCGCGCACGCGAGCGGACTTGATGTAGACACTGCTTGCGCCATGTCGGCGCACCAGCTGGTGCTGAGTCTGGTGAGCGCGGCGTTGCGGCTCGGACTGGTGGGTCACGTGGATGCGCAGCGCATCTTCGTGGCTCAGCGCGATCGCGTGGGAGCGCTGATGCGCCAGCCTTGTCCGGACATCTCCGAGTTGCATGCGTACACACCGGCGGCGGAGATCGCGATGATGCGGCATGAGACGGGCAGCGGGCGGATGTTTGCGAGCTGAATGTGTCACACGCAGATGCACGTCGCGGGCCTCCACCCATCCCCTTTGGGGCGAGATACAGCCCTCACCCTCGGTCCCGCTCCCAGAGGGAGAGGGAAGTACGCCCCTTCCCCCGGCATGACTGGGGGAAGGCTGGGATGGGGGCGCCGCGCGCAAGCCATCGAGGTGTTCCATGCGATGAATCCGGAATAAGGTGAAACGATGCTCCTCACACCCACCGAACTCGAACGACTCACCATCTACACCGCCGCCGAACTCGCCCGCAAACGGCGCGCGAAAGGGTTGAAGCTCAACCACCCCGAAGCCACTGCCATCATCGCGGACGAGATCCTCGAAGGCGCACGCGAGGGACGCGGTGTCGCCGAACTGATCGGCTTCGGCTCCACGCTGCTCACGACGGACGACGTGATGCCGGGCGTGGCGGACATGATGCCGATCCTGCAGGTGGAAGCGACGTTCCCCGACGGCACCAAGCTGGTGACGGTGCACGATCCGATCCGCGCCGGGAAGAAGCCGACGGAGAAGGCCGTGACCCCCGGCGAGATCTTCCCGGCGGAGGGCGATATCGAGATCAATGCGGGTCGGCGCAAGGTCACGCTGCGGGCCGTGAACACCGGTGATCGGCCGATCCAGATCGGGAGCCACTATCACTTCTTCGAAGCGAACCGTGCGCTGGAGTTCGATCGCGCGGCGTCGTTCGGGATGCACCTGGACATTCCCGCGGGCACGGCTGTGCGGTTCGAGCCTGGCGCAGCGAAGGAAGTGACCCTGACCACGTTTGGCGGCACGGGCGAGGTCCATGGCCTCAATTCACTGACGAACGGGTCGACGACGAGCGAGCTGAACAAGGAAGCAGCTCTGCGTCTGGCGCGGGAGCGGGGGTTCAAGGGGGCTTGAAGACAGGAAGGCGCTCAACGCGGAGGACGCGGAGGACGCGGGTTAAGGCAAATGCGGGAGCGATGGCGTATCACCGATGCTGGCACGAGCGCGATACTCGAGACTGAAGGCGCGTATGGGTCTTCCTCCGCGTCCCCCGCGTCCTCCGCGTTGAGCGCTTTGTAGCAGCCAGCAGGCAAAAGGAGCACTCCAGTGGCAAAGATGTCGAGAAAGGAATACGCCCAGCTCTACGGTCCCACCACCGGCGACGGCGTTCGCCTCGGGGACACGTCGCTGATCGCCGTCATCGAGCACGACTACGCCGTTCCGGGCGACGAATGTCTCCACGGCGGCGGCAAGACGTTGCGCGACGGTCTGGGTCTCACCCCCGGCTACGACAGCGCTGCCGGCGCGCTCGACATGCTGATCTCCAACGTCGTGATCATCGATCCGGTGCTGGGCATCGTGAAGGCCGACATCGGCATCAAGGACGGCCGCATCGTCGGGATCGGCAAGGGCGGCAACCCGGCCGTGATGGACGGCGTGCATCCGGAGCTGATCTGCGGCGCAGCTACCACGGTGCGTGATGGCGAAGGCCTCATCGCCACGCCGGGCGGCATCGACGTGCACGTGCACTTCGACTCCGCTCAGCTCGTGGAGCATGCGATCGCTTCGGGTCTCACGACTATGATCGGCGGTTCACTCGGCCCCATCACCGTGGGCATCGACTGCGGCGGCGCCTGGAACGTCGGCAAGATGCTGCAGGCTGCCGAACAGTGGCCCATGAATTTCGGTTTCCTGGGGCGCGGCAACTCGTCGAAGCCGCGTTCGCTGCTCGACCAGATCTCCGGCGGCTGCCTCGGTCTCAAGATCCACGAGGACTGGGGCGCGATGCCGGCGGTGATCGACACCTGCCTCGCCGTGGCCGACGACCTCGATTTCCAGGTGCAGCTGCATACCGACACCCTGAACGAATCCGGCTTCCTCGAGGACACGCTCGCGGCGATCAAGGGTCGTACGATCCACATGTATCACACGGAAGGCGCGGGCGGCGGTCATGCGCCGGACATCATCGCGGTGGCCGGCCGCATGAACTGCCTGCCGTCCTCGACCAATCCGACCAACCCCTACACCGTGAACACGTTCGACGAGCACCTCGACATGATCATGGTGTGCCACCACCTGAATCCGGCCGTGCCCGAGGACGTGGCGTTCGCCGAAAGTCGCATCCGGGCGCAGACCATCGCGGCCGAGGACGTGCTGCACGACATGGGGGCGATCTCGATGCTGGGGTCCGACAGCCAGGGCATGGGACGCATCAACGAGGTCATCTGCCGGACGTGGCAGCTCGCCTCCAAGATGAAGGACCAGTTCGGTCGTTTGCCGCAGGAGAAGACGAAGATCGGCGACAACGAGCGCATCAAGCGCTATGTCGCCAAGTACACCATCAACGCGGCGCGTACCTTCGGTATCGACCAGCACATCGGGTCGCTGGAGAAGGGCAAGCTCGCCGACATCGTGCTGTGGCGGCCGGCGTTCTTCGGCATCAAGCCCGAGCTCACGGTGAAGGGCGGCTTCATCGTGTGGTCCGCCATGGGCGACTCGGCGGCTTCGCTGATGACGTGCGAACCGCTGCTGATGCGGCCGCAGTGGGGTGCGTTCGGCGAGGCGAAGAAGCCGTTGTCCGCATGCTTCGTGAACCCTGCGGCGATCGACGCCGGCATCGGCGGATCCCTGGGACTGCGCAAGCAGCTGTTGCCCTCGCGCGGGACGCGCAAGCTGAACAAGTCGCACATGCTGCACAATACTGCCTGCCCCGATATCACCGTGAACCCGCAGACTTTCGACGTGATGGTGGATGGGAAGGTGCTGACGTGCGAACCAGCGAAGGTCGTGCCGCTCGCTCAGCGGTACATGTTACGGTGAGAAATTCCGTGACTGGCGACTCGTTACTCGTGACTGGTTGGTCGCTGCATTCGCAGCGACCGTGCCGAGCTGCGATTCGCGGCTTTGCGTCGCGTGGCACGAATACCAGTCACGAGTCACCAGTCACGAGTCACGATTGCGCATGAACAAACCCCTCGACACCCCACCTTCCGTTGCCGACGTATCAAGGCGTGTATCTGCCGCCAGGGTTGGCGTCGGCGGCCCCGTCGGCAGCGGCAAGACCGCGCTCCTCGAGCAGCTCATTCCGCGCTTCATCGCGCGTGGCACCAACCTGGCCGTCATCACCAACGACATCGCCACCAAGGAGGACGCCGAGCGCGTCCGGCGCAGCGGCCTCATCGCGCCCGAACGCGTGGCGGCGGTGGAGACCGGTGCCTGTCCGCACTCCGCCATCCGGGAGGATCCGACGCTCAACATGCAGGCGGCGGACGATCTCGAGGCGAGGTTTCCGGGCCTCGAGTTGATCCTCATCGAGTCCGGCGGCGACAACCTCGCTTCGTCGTTCTCGCTCGACCTGGTGGACTACTGGCTGTTCGTGATCGACGTTGCCGGCGGCGACGACATTCCGCGCAAGCGCGGCTTCGGGGTGCTCACCTGCGATCTGCTGGTGATCAACAAGACCGATCTGGCGCCATACGTGAAGACCGACCTGCCGCGCATGGTGCGTGAAGCGAATGAAGTCCGCGGCGGCCGACCGGTATTGCTGACCAACTGCGCCGCCGGCGAAGGAGTCGATGCGATCGTCGAGCACCTCGCACGCGAGGTGCTGTTCGACCGCTGAATTCCATTTCATGAAACCCGACGATCTCGTCGACGCGACCCCGGCGCAGTTCGAGCTGGGCTTCGAGCGCTCGCCGACCGGAGCGACCGTCCTGCGGCGGCAGCTCGTGGCGTATCCGTTCCATGTGGGGCGCGTGCTGCACGTGCCCGGTGATCCCGCGGGCTTCGCGACGGTTTACGTCCAGTCGTGCTCGGGCGGACTGTTCCAGGGCGAACGCTTGCGGCTCGCCGTCACCGCGGAAGCCGGTGCGCAGGTGCACCTCACAACGGCGGCGTCCACCATCGTGCACGCCATGCCTGCCGGCATGGCCGAGCAGAGGCTCACCATCACCGCCCGCGACGGGGCGTTGATCGAGTACCTGCCGGATCCGCTGATCCTGTTTCCGACGTCGGAGCTGCACACCATGCTGACGATCCGTGCGGCTGAGACCGCCACCGTGATCGCGGGCGAGAGTTTCCTGCTCCACGATCCGGATGGCGGCGACGAGACGTTCGACGAGCTGCGTTCCGAGACGCGTATCGAGGATGCCGACGGACGTCTGCTGGCGCTGGACCGGTTCCGCATCGACGGTCGCGGCATCATCGCCGGGCAGCCGGGCGTCAACGGGGTCTTCGGGTTGCAGGGGACGCTGATGCTGGTGCATCGATCGGACCCGGCCGGCGCGCTCGAAGCGTTGCGATCGGTGTTGCCCGAATCGACCGACGTCTTCGCCGGTGCGTCGCTCCTGCCTGGAGGCAGCGGCGCTTGGCTGCGGGTGCTTGCGCGCGATGCGATCGCGTTGCGTGCCGTGATGCGGGAGGCCTGGATCGCTGCACGGCGGTTCGCCACTGGATCGGCGCCCGGCCTTCGCAGAAAATAGACAACAACAGGCCGTCACGGATCTCCCATGACCGATTTGCACCTTCCCAGCGGCGTCATCGAGCAGTACCGCATCCACACCGAACCTTACTATCGCGCGACCGGGCAGGAGGTCGAGCTGTACGAGGCCGCCTACGCGGCCCGCCTGCCGATGATGCTGAAGGGCCCGACGGGCTGCGGCAAGACGCGCTTCATCGAGTACATGGCGTGGAAGCTGGGCAAGCCGCTGGTAACGCTGGCGTGCAACGAGGACATGACCGCATCCGATCTGGTGGGCCGCTATCTGCTCGATGCCGAAGGTACGCGCTGGCAGGACGGGCCGCTGACGCTCGCCGTGCGCCATGGCGCGATCTGCTATCTCGACGAGGTGGTGGAGGCACGTCAGGACACGGCGGTGGTGATCCACCCGCTGACCGACGCGCGCCGCAGTCTGCCGCTCGAGAAGAAGAACGAACTGGTGCAGGCGCACCCCGATTTCCAGCTGGTGATCTCCTACAACCCCGGCTACCAGAGCATCCTCAAGGATCTCAAGCAGTCCACCAAGCAGCGCTTCGGTGCGCTCGACTTCCATTATCCCGAGCGCGCCATCGAGATCGAGATCGTCGCGCACGAGGCAGGGATCGATGCCGATGTCGCCGGCAAGCTGGTGTCCGTTGGCGAGAAGACGCGTCACCTCAAGGGTCACGGCCTGGAGGAAGGTGTGTCGACCCGCATGCTGATCCACGCAGGACATCTCATCTCGCGCGGGATCGATCCGGTCGCGGCCTGCCGCGTGACGCTCGTGCGTCCGATCACCGACGATGCGGATATGAGGGACGCGCTGGATGCGGTGGTGACGACGTTTTTCTAGAGACGTCGTTGCCCCCACCCTAACCCTCCCCCGGCAAAGCCGGGGGAGGGGATGGCTTCGCCATCCCTGCCGGGATATCGAACAGCCCTCACCCTCGGTCCCTCTCCCAGAGGGAGAGGGAAGTGCACCCCTTCCCCCAGCATGGCTGGGGGAAGGTTGGGATGGGGGCCAGCTGTCTTACAGCTCTTCCGGCACCCAGTGATACGGCCCGCCGGCCGACGACAACAGTTCGTCGTCGAGATCTTCGACCGCGTCGTCTACGACGTCGTCGATCGCGTCGAACAGCAGGAATTCGTCGATGATCCGTGAGGTCCGCGACTGCGTGGTTTCGACTTGCATGGGAGTTCTCCTCGGGGAAGGTCAGCGGCTCACGCGCGATGGGCGCGCGGCGGGATCGGCAGGGCGTTGCGATGACGCTGCAGCCATTGCTCGAAGTTCATGAGACCCGGATTCAGGATTCGGCTGCGCTCCACCGACCGCAGTCCGCAGAACGCTTCGTTGAAGTCGCGCTTGAACTGGAACATGTTCGCCAGGTCGTCGGCACCGTGGAAGCCGAGCTTCGCGTACTGTTCGGGCGGCATGGCGAAGTGGCGGACCGGCTCGCCGACGCTGCGGGAGAGCGCATCGGCCATCTCGGTGCCGGTCAGGTGCTCGCCGGCGATGCCCACGCGGGTGCCCACCAGACCCGTGCCCTCGGCGAAGATGCCGAAGGCGCAGGCACCGATGTCCGCGCCCGCGATGCCTGGCAGCTTGCGATCGTCCATGGGCAGCGTGAACATCAGGTTGCCGCTCGCGTCGCGTTGCGGGCCCATGCCGAAATGGATCAGGTTGTCCCAGTAGAACGAGGTGTACAGGAACGTCGTGGGGACGCCGAGGCGGGTGAAGTACTCGTTGGCCTCGCCCTTCGCATCGAAATGCGGAACCTTGTACCGGCCCATCAGCGTCGGCATGCGCGGATCATCGAGCGGCACGAACTGGCGCGTGTCCTCGAGCGTCGACCAGACGACGTGCCGGACCCCCGCGCGTTGCGCCGCTGCCGCGATGTTGGCCGCCTGGGCGAGTTCGGTGCCGGGCGAGAGGTGCTCCCAGAAATTGGTCAGAGCGAAGACACCATGGGCCCCGGCGAAGGCGGTCGCCAGCGATTCGACGTCGTCGAGGTCGGCACCGCGCAGCTCCACGTCGGCCTTGGCCAGCGCCAGCGCGGCAGGGGAATACGGCCGGCGCGTGAGCGCACGGGGTTGGAAACGGCGCTGCGGGTCGGCGAGCATGGCTCGCACGAGTCCGCCGCCCTGGGCGCCGGTGGCGCCGATCACTGCGATGACGGGACGGGACATTCCTCAACTCCTCCGGGGGTTCGTCGGGCGCCACGGCGGTGCCCGTTTCGATGGATGGCAGTCTAGGAAGGCAGGACGGCAGTCGCTGTTAACTCTTCGCTAAGGGCATCCTAAGATTTTCGTAAGAGCGGTGGTTTTCCTGCCGACTCACGCCGGCAGTGGCGGGCTCGGAGATTTGGGCGAGAGGCGGCGCACCGGCACGGCAGGTCGCTTATCATCGGGTGACACGATGCGGGTCGGACTCCGGCCCCGAACCGGCTCCGACTCCCACCGCTTCCACCCTTGAGCGCACTCGCCGAACTTTCCCTTCCCTCGCCTTCCGCAGAAGGCGGCGTAGCCTTCACCGACGTGCGCAAGCGCCTCGTGCTGTATCTGCGGGCGCTGTGGGATCGCGGCACGGAACTGAGGCCGTTTCCCGCCAACCTGGAAGCAGCCCGACCCTACATCACGCCGCTCGGCATCCACCTGCCGGAAGCCTATCGGGCGGCGGCCGGGCGGAAGGGTGTCGAACTCTATCGCGCGGCCACGGCCCATGCGGTGGCGCACCTGGTCTTCTCGCCAGGCAAGCCCATGCCGCGCGGCAGCCTGCGGCCCGTGCAAGTCGTGCTGACGGGGCTCCTCGAGGACGCACGGGTCGAACTGCTCGCCTGTCGGGAATTGCCGGGGCTGCGCCGCCTGTGGCTCGGCTTCCACGAAGCGCGTGCCGAAGGTGGCGCCGCGACGTTCGCAGGGCTCGCGGTGCGCCTTGCCCGCGCGCTGCTCGATCCGGGTTACGAGGACGACAATCCCTGGGTGAGCAAGGGGAGGGCACTCTTCTTCGACCCGGTCAACGCGCTCGAGGACACGACGATGCCGCGCCGGCTGGGGTCCCTGCTCGGAAACGACATCGGCCAGATGCGATTGCAGTTCAACGCTAAGACCTGGGTGATCGAGCCGCTTTACCGCGACGACAACAGCCACCTCTGGGAGCCCGACGGGTCCGACAACGCCATGATGCTCGAGGAAGAGGTCATGCTCGTGCAGCCGGAACTGGTGGAGTCCGAAGGCGGCGACACGCTGGAGGATCCGGACGGCGGCGAGTCGGAACAGGGCGTGAAGCCGGTGGGTGCGGACCCCGCCGACGAAGAGGTTTCGGAGCTCGTGGAGTTCCTGCGCACCGCCAAGTACCCGGAATGGGACTACCTGATCGGAGCGGCCCGACCCCAGTGGTGCACGGTGCAGGAGTTGCGTCCCGAACCGGGTGACCCGGTGCTGATCGACGACATCCTCGCGCGCAACGACGATCTGCTGTATCGCCTGGACCGGCTGATCCGCGGCAACGAGCTGCGCAAGCCGGTGCGGCTGCGCAAGCAGATGGACGGCGATCGCTTCGATCTCGACGCCGTGATCAACGCGATGCTCGACCTGCGCACCCATCGCACGCCGGATCCGCGCTTCCACATTCGGGTGGATCGGCGCGAGCGGGATTTGTCGGTGCTGGTGCTCCTCGATCTTTCGGAATCCACCAACGATATCGTCCCGGCCTGTAATGCGCCGGTGCTGCATCTGGCGCGCGAAGCCACCGTCCTCCTGGCCCATGCGATGGAGAGCATCGGCGACCAGTTCGCCATCCATGGGTTCTGCTCCAACGGGCGGAACGAGGTGCACTACGAGCGTTTCAAGGATTTCAACTGGCCGTTCGACGAGCACGTCAAGGCGCGCCTCGCGGGAATGCGCGGCAGCCTGTCGACACGCATGGGCGGCGCCATTCGCCACGCGACCGGTTGGCTCAAGGCACGGCACAGCGACCGCAAGCTGATCCTGCTCATCACCGACGGCGAGCCGCACGACATCGATGTCCACGATTCGCGCTATCTGATGTTCGACGCGAAGAAGGCCGTGGACGAGGCGAGCCGCGCCGGGGTATTCACCTATTGCATGAGCGTCGACCCGAAGGCCGACGAGTACGTGAGCCGCATTTTCGGGCTGCGCAACTACATGGTGGTGGACCACATCGACCGGCTGCCGGAGAAGTTGCCAGGTCTATACCTGCGGCTGACCCGCTGACCAAGGTCCGCTGCGGCGGGGGGCGTCGTCGGCGGCATGGTGGTGCATGACCGTGTCCTGACGCCGGCGTGGCGCGGCCTGGGTTGCCCGGACCGCCGGTCGCCGGATCTTCGGCCGACGCCATGGCCGTGGCGGCGGACCGCAGCATCGGTAACCGATCGGTAAGTTCCCGACTGCTAAATTCGCTGCGGGTGCAAGGACCGATGAGACCAGTGAAAGTCGGTCCGACGGGGCGGCTTGCCGCCCCTCGTCGGCACCAGATTCAACAAGACGAACAAGATCTCCCATAACAACCGACAGGAGCTTTCCCCATGCGTCGCTTCCCCTTCGCGGGAGGACTGGCTGCGGCCGGTCTGACCCTCGCTGCACTCTCGGTCCAGGCTCAGGAAGTCAATCTGCAGTTGAATCGGGTGATCGCCCCCACCGCGCCGGCGTCGGCCGCGCTGCCTTGGGTGAACGTCCGGGCCTACGAGCTCGACGGGTTCGAGCCGCTCAAGCACTCGGTCGAGTTCCAGATCACGACGAACCAGATCACGCTCGACGAGGACCCGCCGGGCGGTTGCTGTCCCGTCCCGGGGCGCGGCAACCTGGGCGCGGGCGAGGAACTCCGTTCCATTTCACTGACGGTGAACCCGACGCTGCTCGCAGTTCCAGGGTCATCCCTGATCGTGCAATGGACCGGCCAACCCGTCGTGATCTACAACAACGTCTTCCCGGACGCTGGCCAGAAGCCGTCGAACATCATCGTGTCCTCCGACCCGGCGGCCACGGACTACGACATCACCGTCACGTTCGCGGAAGGCACGAAGGTCACCCACTCGAAGCTGCTCGCGAGCTACTTCATCAACGGCGTGGCCACGGAGCTGAACGACTACGACCTTGCCTACACCAACAGCACCGGCTACTCGGCGCTGGCCGTCATCCAGTACGCGAACGGGAGCTTCGGAGTGATCGGCGCAGTCCCAGAGCCTGGGACCTACGCCATGCTCGGGCTCGGCATCCTGGTGATGGGTTTCGCGGTGCGGCGACAGCGACGCTGATCTTCCCGCGAGAACGAAGCGGCCTCCCCCGGGAGGCCGTCGTCGTTGCGGCGATCAGTTCATTGCCACGGGCGTCAACCAGCCGCGCTCCCGCGCGGCTTCGCCACGCGCCGCGGCGAAATAGGCGGATTGCAACGCACGCGTCAGTGCCCCCGGCTTGCCGTCCCCGATCCGCCGCCGGTCGAGTTCCACGACCGGCGTGATCTCCGCTGCCGTGCCGGTAAAGAACACTTCGTCCGCGATCCATGCCTCGTCGCGTGTGATGCGCTTGCGCTGGATCTCGAGACCCGCGTCCGCCGCGAGCACATGCACGACGCGGCGCGTGATCCCGTCCAGCGCCGAGGCCGTATCGGGCTCGTACAGCCGGCCGTCGCGCACGATGAACACGTTCTCGCCGCTGCCCTCGGCCACGAAGCCGACGGTGTCGAGCAGCAGCGCTTCGTCGTAGCCGTCCGCGCGTGCCTCGCGACAGGCGAGGATCGAGTTGGCGTAGGTGGATACCGACTTGGACCGGCACATCTCCACGTTCATGTGATGACGCTGGAACGAAGACGTCTTCACGCGGATGCCGTGCTCGATGGCTCGCGGTCCGAGGTAGCTGCCCCAGGTCCACGCGGCGATCGCGACGTGGGCCCGGGCGCCGACCGGATCGATGCCGAGCTTCTCGGGGCCGAGGAACACCACGGGACGTACGTACGCGTCGGTCAGGCCGTTGCGTCGCACGGCCTCGACCTGAGCCGCATCCAGCGTCGCTGCGTCGAACGGGACGTCGATCTGGAGGATGCGCGCGGAGTCGAGCAGGCGCCGCGTGTGATCGCGCAAGCGGAACATATGCGTGCCGCGTGGACCGGCATACGCGCGCACTCCCTCGAACACGCCGAGACCGTAGTGCAGCGTATGGGTCAGGACATGGGTACCAGCTTCACGCCAGGGGAGCCACGCGCCGTCGAGCCAGATCCAGCCGTCGCGGTCGGACGTGATCATGTCGGCTCTGCCGGGGTCTTCACGATGCCGCCGATCCACAGCGGGTGCTTCGGCGGCAATCGGTGGATCTCCACGTGCGCGTCACTCAGCGCTTCGATGACCACCACGCCGTGCGTGCGCACGCGATGGCTCTCGCGGCCCTCGAGGAAATAGTCGTTGGGATCCCCGGCTTCGGTCAGCCAGAGCTGGCCGCCGTCGCACCGGATCTCGGTGCCGTCCGCGCCGCGTATCTGCAGCGTCGTGCCCTTGGTGAGTTTCATGTCGTGGAAGCTCCGTGACGATGCTCCAGGCTCGAACTCTAGGGAGGGCAGGGCTACCATTACAGATATAGAGTTATGGTTTGATATGCAGCACAGATCGCTCCCGGCGAATCTGTGCTGGTCCACTGCGAGGGCTTCTGTATCGTTTCGCGCCCGGCTGTCGGGAGGAGGATTGCGTTCATGAACACCCCGGATCCCGAGTTCGTCTACCTGCAGCTTGCCCAGCGTCTGGCCGATGCGATCGGCAGCGGCGCGTTCGTGCCGGGCGAGCGGTTGCCATCGGTGCGGCTGCTCGCGCAGCGCGAGCGGGTGAGCATCGCCACGGCGCTTGCTACTTACCGGCATCTGGAGAACCGGCGCCTCGTGGAGGCGCGGCCCAAGTCGGGCTATTTCGTGCGTGCCCGGCCGCCGCGCCTTGCCGAGCCGGAGCAGCCCGCGGCAAAGCGTGCGCCGGCGTTCGTCGGTGTGAACCGGCTGGTCATGGAAATCCTCGATGCGTCCCAGGATCCGAAGGTCGTGGCGCTGGGTGCCGCCTGTCCGAGCAGTTCGCTGTTCCCCAATTCGAAGCTGCAGCGCATGCTCGGCGCCCGCACCCGGCGCAGGCCGGAGTCGTTCGGCGTGTACGGGATGGCCACGGGCGCTGAATCGCTGCGGCATCAGATCGCGCAGCGCGCGTTCGGCTACGGCTGCCGCATCGAGCCGGAGGAGGTGATCGTCACCAACGGTTGCATGGAGGCGCTCAACATCGCGCTCCACGCAGTCGCCGCGCCGGGCAGTGTCGTGGCGCTGGAATCGCCGACGTACTTCGGCGTGCTGCAGATCGTCGAGAGCCTGGGGATGAAGGCACTCGAGATTCCCACGAGCCCGCGCACCGGCCTGTCGCTCGATGCGCTGGACCTCGCCACGCGCAAGCCAGGCGCCGTCAGTGCCCTGCTGGTGATGCCCAACTTCAGCAATCCGCTCGGCTGCCTCATGCCCGATGCGAGCAAGAAGCGCATGGTCGATCTGATGGCGGAGCGCGGCATCCCCGTGATCGAGGACGACATCTACGGTGATCTGCATTTCGGCGAGCGCAGGCCCAAACCCGCGAAGGCCTGGGACCGCACCGGCAACGTGCTGCTCGCGTCGTCGTTCACGAAGACCGTCGCGCCCGGCCTGCGCGTGGGCTGGATCGCGCCGGGGCGGTGGTTTCCGCAGGTGTCGATGCTCAAGTTCATCGCCACCATTTCCACCGCCGAACTCGGTCAAGAGGTGATCGCCGAGTTCATGGAGAACGGCGGCTACGACCATCACCTGCGCCGTCTGCGCCGTGCGTTCCGCGAGCAGGTGGGGCGCATGACCGACGCGATCGAACGCCACTTTCCGCCGGAGACGCGCGTCACCCGACCGGCGGGCGGGTTCGTGCTTTGGGTGGAACTGCCCGCGTCGGTGGATGCGCTCGAGCTGTTCCAGGCGGCTTCAGCGAAGGGCGTGAGCTTCGGGCCGGGCGTGATCTTCAGCCCGACGGGCCGCTATACGCACCACCTGCGGCTCAACTGCGGATTGCCGTGGTCGGACCGGCTCGAGACGGCGATGCGGGACGTGGGCCAGGCTGCGAGGCGCCTGGCCGGATAGCGACGGCTTCAGGCCGTGGCCGGGGCCTTATCGAACTTCGGCGCGGCGACGGGTGGCGCGTTGCGCGACATCCCGGCGATCATCAACTCATGCAGGTAGATGGCGCGCTCGCGGACCGGCCGCCAGTTGATGTTGGGATCGGTGCCCAGCGCGATGTGCAGCGAGATCACGCCGTGCAGTCCCGCCCATAGGGTCTGGGCGATGAATTCGGGGTCGGTGAGATCCTCGCGGAAGACGCCGGTGTCGATGCACTCCTGGACCACCGTCTGGAACAGCCCGTAGGAGTCTGTCTCGGGATTGGCGTGCTTCTCGACGAACAGGGAGTCGTCGGGGGACAGCAGCGGTGTCATGAACATGAGCCGGAAGTGGTTCGGCTGTTCCAGGCCCATGTTGATGAATGCACGGCCGAAGCTCCGCAGGCGCTCCAGCGGCGTCAGCTCGGCCATGCTGGGGCGGAAGGCCGCCATCATCGCCGCGATGTCTTCCTCGCACAGCGCCCGCACCATCTCGTCCTTGTCCGAGAAGTACTTGTAGATGGTCGCCGGACAGTACTCGATGCAGTCGGCCACCTTGCGCAGCGTGACTGCGTCGTAACCCTGTGTCGCAAAGAGATTTCTGGCGGCATCCAGGATCTTGGTGCGCATTTCCTCGCGCTCTCTCGCGCGGCGTTCCGTCACACCCATGGGCTTAGTGAATCCAGAAAAGAAAATAAAAGTGTTGACACTATAAACACTGTTTACTATTCTGTCACCGTTCGCTTAGCAATCATGTTTCAACGGTTACTCGTACGTTACATAAGTTACAGCGGGTTGCCAAGGTACTGAGCGAAGGGACTTTTCTTATGACAGGGCGCGCTGTGAGCGCTTGCTTGCAGCCAATAAGCCGAAATTAAAGGAGTGTTCTTATGAAAGCCATCCGTATCCAAGCCGCCGCAATCGCCGCCATCGCTGCTCTCGGTTTCGCCGGAGCTGCCGCCGCTGACGACGCCACCGCCGTGAAGTCGCGCATCTACACCGAGGCCCAGGACTGGACCGGTGGCGGCGCTCCCGACTCCGCGTTCAACAAGGCTGGCGTCCTGAAGTCGCGTCAGTTCGACGCCGTCGCCAACGACAGCATCGGTGGCCCGGCGCCCGCGCAGGCCACCAAGCCCGTCCGCACGCTGTCGTGGGACAACGCCCCGGCTTGGACTGCCCGTGAAGGCGGCCCCGCGACGTCTCCCGTCGCGCACGTCAACGCTTCGAAGCACGCTTCCAACTGACGCTGGAACCGCGATGGCGCAAGCGGTTCTGCGCCATCGCGGGTGCAGCAAGGAACACCGGAGGGAATACCCGACATGAACACTCTTGCCTTGTCCCCCAGCCGCCTGCTCAACACGGGGCTCGTGCTCGGCGCTGCGATCGCAGCTCTCACCGCCCTCGCTCCTCGGGCTCAAGCGGATCAATCGTTCGATCGCCCCGCGAGCTACGACGTCCGCGACGTTCGCTCCAGCGGTCCGGTAGGCGCGGTCGCCGTGACCCCCGGCGCGAAGACCTTCGCTGCGCGCAATGCGCGATGCGACATCCGCGACGTCTGCTCCGAGTCGCCCCCCATCGCCGTGAAGTCCTCGGCCGGACGCGCCGACGCGACGGCGCGCAATCCTGCCTGCGATACGCGCGACGTGTGCACCAGCACCGGCACGCCGCTCGCGAAGCCCGAGACGCCGTTCCACTACGTCCGCATGGGCGTCGGCGAAGCCGTTACCCGCTGAAAGTAAGTAGTACCAGCGCCGTGCCGGCGCTGTCTGTCTCTCCTGCTCCCCTTGTGAAGCCCCGCGTGGCGGACTCCTCCCGGGTCCGCGCCGGGGCGTTTTTTTCTCCGGGCCTTAAACTCGCGTGTCCGACACCTGGAGCCGCGAGATGACCGAATCCGCCCCGAAAGTCCAGACCGCCGAGCCGTGCGTGCTCGTCATCTTCGGTGCGTCCGGCGACCTGGCGCAGCGCAAGCTCATCCCGGCGCTGTACAACCTGCATCGCAACGGCTTTCTGCCGGAGCGCTTCGCCGTGATCGGCGTTTCGGGATCGACGCTGACCGATGAGCAGTTCCTCGGGCGGGTGAAGGAGTCGGTTCAGCGGCATTGTGCCGATTGCTCGGACCTCAAATTCATCAGCACCGCCGGGCATCGATTCCACTATGTGGCGGGACGGATCGAGGACCCCGATACCTACTCCCGACTCAAGGAACGGTTGGACTCGGTTCATGCCGAACACGGCACGCGCGGCAACACCGTGGTGTACCTCGCCACGCCGCCCGACCACTTCGCCGCGATCGCCGAAGGACTGAGCACCGCCGGCATCGCGAAACGCGGCACGAACGGCTCCGGCTGGACGCGCCTCATCGTCGAGAAGCCCTTCGGGCGCGATCTCGAATCGGCGCGCGAACTCAATGGCCGTCTGCTCGCATGCTTCGACGAGTCGCAGATCTATCGCATCGATCACTACCTCGGCAAGGAGACGGTGCAGAACCTGCTCGCGTTCCGGTTCCTGAACGGCATCTTCGAGCCCATCTGGAACCGCAACTTCATCGATCACGTGCAGATCACGGTGGCGGAGCGTCTCGGTGTCGAGAATCGCGGTCGCTACTACGATGCTTCCGGGGCACTGCGCGACATCGTGCAGAACCATGTGTTCCAGGTGCTGTGCCTGATCGCGATGGAGCCACCGTCTTCGCTCGCGAACGAGGAGGTGCGCAACGAGAAGCTCAAGGTCCTGCGCGCCATGCGGCGCCCGCAAGGCGAGGAGCTGCTGCGCAATGCGATCCGCGGGCAGTACGGTCCTGGAGCCGTCGATGGCGAGACTGTGGCGGGCTATCGCGAGGAAGCGCACGTGGCTCGCGAATCCGCGACCGACACCTTCGCTGCGCTGAAGCTCGACGTCGACAACTGGCGCTGGGCCGGCGTGCCGTTCTACGTGCGTACCGGCAAACGGCTGCAGGCGCGCAGCACGCAGATCGTCATCCAGTTCCGTCAGGCACCGTTGCCGCTGGTGCCGATGGAAACCATGCAGCATGCCAACCGTCTCACCATCCAGGTAGCCCCGGAGGAACGCATGCAGCTGCGCTTCCAGGCGAAGCAGCCCGGACCCGGCATGCGGTTGAAGCAGGTAGAAATGGCGTTCAGCTATCGCGATCTCGGCGGCGACGGTCTCGCCACCGGCTACGAAACGCTGTTGCACGACTGCATGATCGGCGAGCGCATGCTGTTCCTGCGTGCCGACATGGTGGAGGAAGCGTGGGATGTCCTCACTCCCGTGCTCGATCTGTGGCAGGCGCTGCCGCCGCGGGACTTCCCGAACTATGCCGCCGGGACCTGGGGACCGGCGAGCGCCGACGAGTTGCTGGCCCGCGACGGGCGTCACTGGGTCGAACCCGCGCCTTAACCCGCACGCGACGGCGCCGAGATTCGGAACGATCGGTTGCCCCCCATGCGCATCCCCCGACAGACTTTCGGTGTGCTCGGCCTCGCGGCGGCCTGATCGCGCTCGCCCTCACGTTGCTGCCGCCGTGGATCGACGACTACACCAAACCGCCGCCGAAGCCGGTCGCCCGCGCCGTGCTCGACACGGTCGGCTCGCTCAAGGACCGCATCGTCGGCGCGTTTTCCACGGCGACACCACCGCCGCCGGCACCCGAGCAGGAGATCCTGCAGACACGCAGCGCATTCTTTGGTCTCCTGACCGGATTCGCTGCGCTGGTCTTCGGCATCGTCGCGTTGGTGCGGCGGGAGGACGCGCACCTGGCCGCGGTCTCCATCGCGCTCGGCGCCGGCGCCATTGCAGCGCAGCACATCCTGACCGCCGCAGTGATCGTGGGCTTCGCCGTTCTCACCACCTGGGTTCTGGCGTGGCACTCCTGAGAGCCGCGGTCGCAGTCGCGCGTCGATTCGAGGGAATCCAGCAAACGACCCATTGACGCCATCGGCAGCCAGCCGCCCAGCGCCCGGCTTCGCCGACCGCCCTCCCTTCACGACGTCAAAAATAGGTTTACCCTGACGAACCATGCGATCCTGAGGACGAGCACCATGGCCGGCATCTTCCTGAGCTACCGGCGCGACGACAGCGGCGGCTACGCCGGCCGCCTCGCCGACGATCTGAAGCAGGCCTTCGCAGGCGATCAGGTGTGGCGCGACATCGAAGCGATCGAAGCCGGCGCCGACTTCGTCGATGCGATCGGCAAGGCCATCGGTTCCTGTTCGGTGCTGCTCGCGTTGATCGGGCCGCGCTGGCTGGACGCCAAGAACACGGCCGGCGCGCGCCGTCTCGACGATCCGAACGATTTCGTGCGGCTCGAGATCGCGACCGCGCTCGACCGCGGTGTGCGCGTGATTCCGGTGCTGGTGGGCGGCGCGACCATGCCGGCCGAATCGGCGTTGCCCGATGTCCTGCGACCGCTCGCGCGGCGGCAGGCGCACGAACTCACCGACAAGCGTTGGGAGTACGACGCTGGCCAGCTCTTCGATGCGGTGGGCAAGCTTCCGGGATTGTCGCGTTGCCGACCCGCATCGGCGGAATCGATGACGCCGCCTCCGGCGAAATCGCAGGGCATGCCCGGCTGGGCCAAAGGGTTGATCGGCGTCGTCGCCGCGATCGCCGTGCTCGCTATCGTCGGCAACATGATGGAATCGTCCGATCCGGATCCCGCCGTTGGCCAGTACGTCGAGCGGGCCGTGCAGCAGCTGAACCAGGGGCAGAGCTCACCCGCACCGGCACCGGTGCCCGCCGCGACGCAAGCTGCGGCACCGGTGCAAGCGCCGATCCAGCCCGCGGCCGCGCCTGCGGCGGCGGTGTCTGCCGTCGCGAGCATTGCCGGTTCGTGGATCTCGCCGATAGGCGACCGATACGTCATCCAGCAGCAGGGCGAACAGTTGCGCGTCTCCGCCGTGGACGCCGCTCACCAGTTCCAGCTCGTGGGTCAGGGATTGATCCAGATGCGTCAGATCGGCATGGCGCTGGTGCACCAGGGCAGCGGCATCACCATGGAGATCCAGGCTACGCTGTCCGACGATGGCCGGGTCATGCAGGGGACCGCGTACGTACCCGCCTCCGGGGTGACGGATACCCTGGTGCTCCACCGACAGTGAGGCCGACCGGCGCGTTGTGACGCCCGAGGGAACCGGCTAGAGTTCTCCCGATACGCTACACACGACGACAAGACGGAGGAGAAGCGCGTGAACCCGATCGCGGTGACCGCGCTGGCGTGCACGCTGACGGCGCCGGCGATCGCATCCGCGCAGGACGTCTGGCCGGTGCGCCCGGTGCGCATGATCGCGCCGTTCACGCCGGCGGGTGCGACCGACATCCTGTCGCGCATCACGGCCGAAGCCCTCGGCAAGCGTCTGGGTCAGAGCGTCGTCGTGGAGAACCGTCCGGGCGCAGGCGCGAACCTCGGCGGCGAACTCGCGATGCGTGCTGCGCCCGACGGCTACACGATCCTGATGGCACCGTCCACGGTGTACGCGGCCGGGGTCTCGCTCTACGCGAAGCCGAAGTTCGACCTCGCAAAGGATTTCATTCCGGTTGCGACACTCGCGTACGTGCCGCATGTGCTGGTGGTCGCGGCGGAAGTGAACGCGAAGAGCGTGCAGGAACTGATCGCGCTCGCCAAGGCGCAGCCCAACGCACTCAACATGGCTTCGCAGGGGGTGGGGACCATCTCGCAGCTGGAAGGCGAACTGTTCCAGCACATGGCCGGCATCGAGATGACGCACGTGCCCTACAAGGGCAGCCAGCCGGCACACGTGGACCTGATGGGCGGGCGCGTGCAGGTGATGTTCGACAGCGTGGCCGCTGCGCTGCCGCACATCCGTACCGGCAAGCTGCGCGCGCTCGGCGTCACCACGCCGGCGCGGGTTGCGCAACTGCCCGAAGTTCCGACCATCGCCGAAGCGGGTCTTCCCGGCTACGTGGCGGAATCGTGGCTCGGCATCTTCACGCCCGCCGGCGTGCCGAAGTCCATCGTCACGCGTTTGCATCGTGAGCTCACCGCGCTCGGTAGCGATCCGGCGTTCACGCAGAGACTCGCCGAAGCCGGTTTCGAAGTCCGCGTGCAGGGCAGCGAAGCGTATGCGCAGCTGATCCGGCGCGAAACCGTGCATTGGGCCGCGGTGGTCAAGCGTGCCCACATCACGCTCGAGTAGGGACGGGAACGGTGGGTCCGCTCGCGGGTATCCGCGTCCTCGACCTCACACGCATCCTCGCCGGACCGTTCGCCGGTCAGATCCTCGCCGATCTGGGCGCGGAGGTGGTGAAGGTGGAGCGACCGGGCATCGGCGACGATACGCGAGCCTGGGGGCCGCCGTACCTCAAGGATCGAGACGGTCACGAGACGCGCGAGAGTACCTATTTCCTGTGCGCGAATCGCGGCAAGCGGTCCATCACGGTGAATCTCGCGCACGAGCAGGGCCAAGGACTCGTGCGCGATCTCGCGGCTCGGGCCGACGTGCTGCTCGAGAATTACAAGGTCGGCGACCTTGCGCGTTTCGGTCTGGACTTTGCGACGTTGTCGCAGGCGCATCCGCGGCTGATCTACTGCTCCATCACGGGCTACGGGCAGGACGGACCGTATGCCCCGCGTCCCGGTTATGACCCGATCGCCCAGGCGATCGGCGGGATGATGAGCGTGACGGGTGAGCGCGACGATCTGCCGGGCGGCGGACCGCAGCGCGCGGGCGTGGCGGTGATCGACGTGATGACCGGCATGTACGCTGCGCTCGCCGTCACGGCGGCGCTGCAGCATCGGCATTCAACCGACAAAGGGCAGCACATCGACATGGCGCTGCTCGACGTGCAGGTGGCGAGCATGATCAACGTCGCCCAGGCATACCTGAGCGCCGGCATCGTGCCCGGCCGTATCGGCAGCGGCCATCCGAGCGTGGTGCCGTCACAGATCTTCCGAGCGGCGGATGGTCACGTGATGTTGACGGCCGGCAACGATGCCCAGTTCGAGCGCTTCTGCGAAGTGGCCGCGTGCCGCGAACTGCTGGGCGATCCGCGGTTCGCGACGAACGAGGCGCGCGTGCGGCATCGCGAGTTCACCATTCCGGTCGTTGCCGCCGTGGTCGGAACGAAACCGGCGGCCTTCTGGGTGGAAGCCCTGAACGGGGTGGGCGTGCCTTGTGCGCGCATCAACGACATGGCCCAGGTGTTCGACGATCCGCAGGTGCGGGCTCGCGGCCTGCGGGTGGACTTGCCCGATCCGGTGGCGGGAATGCTGGGGATGGTGGCGAGTCCGCTGCGCTTTTCCGAGAGCACCGTCGAATACAAACTGCCGCCGCCGCGGTTGGGGGAACACACCGAAGCCGTGCTGCGCGATTGGCTCGGCATGGATGAGGGTGCCGTTGCACACTTGCGTGCTACGGGGGCGGTTTAGCGCACGATGATCAATTTAAAAGGAAGCGCCAAACGCGGAGGACGCGGGGGAAACCCACAAGGTTTTTGATTTTGCCTTCCCCCGCGTCCTCCGCGTTGAGCGCTTCAGAGAACAACTGGAAAATTAGGAGCAACAACAATGATCGGTAACCCCGTAGCCCTCACCATCCGCCGCAAGTTCGACCGTCCGGCGCCCGACGTCCTCAACGCCTTGAAGGACGCCCCCACGGGCTTCGTCACCGACGCCTTCAACGGCCGCGGCAGCATGCACCACTCCATCAAGCCGCTCGACCCGCGCATGCGCTTCTGCGGGACGGCGGTCACAGCCTATTGCGGGCCCATGGACAATCTCGCCGCGATGGCGGTGCTCGATTTCCTGCAGGCCGGCGACGTCATCGTCATCGCTTCAGGCGGCAACGACACGGCGGCAGTCATCGGTGATCTGTGGGCCATCTGGGCCAAGCGCATCGGGGTAGCCGCGATCGTCTGCGACGGACTCGTGCGCGACGTGCCGGGATTGCTTGCCGCCGATATTCCCGTCTTCGCGCGCGGCTGGTGTCCCAACGCCGGCTATCGCAACGGCCCGGGCGAAGTGAACCTCGGCATCACCTGCGGCGGCGTGCACGTGGCGCCGGGCGACATCGTGGTCGGCGACCGCGACGGCATCGTGGTCGTGCCGCGTGTGGAATCGAAGGGCGTGGCGGAGCGCCTCGCGCTGGTCAAGCAGAAGGAGGCCGACGCCGAAGCGAAGGTGAAACGCGGCGAGAAGCTCGCTTTCTGGGATGAAGCCTCGCTCGCCGGCCGCGGTGGCGTGCGCTATCTCGATTGAGCTCGTGCGCATGGGACGCATGACGCCATGACCATCGTCGTCAACCACGCCCGGCGGCAGCTCGAGGCAGGCAGGCTCGCCGTGGGTCTCGGCCTGCGCCAGGCGCGCACCGTGGACATCGCTCAGCTGGCGCGCACCGCAGGTTTCGACTGGCTCTTCATCGACTGCGAACACAGTTCCCTCGACGTGGACACCGCGGCGCAGATTTCCGCGGCATCGCTTGCCGTCGGCATCACACCCATCGTGAGAGTGCCCGGTTACGAGCACTATCATGCGTCACGGATGCTCGACAACGGTGCCCAGGGCATCGTCGTGCCCCATGTCGATACGGCCGAGCACGCGCATCGCATTGCCCAGCACTGTCGCTTCCCGCCGATCGGTCATCGTTCCATGGGTGGCGGACTGCAGCAGGTCGGCTTCGCGCCCATGCCTGTCGGCGAGATGTCGCAGGCAGTGAACCGGGAGACGCTGGTGGTGGTGATGCTCGAATCGCCGCTGGCGATCGAAAACTGCGAGGCGATCGCGGCAGTGCCCGGTGTCGATGTGCTGCTGATCGGGACCACCGACCTGTCGTTCGAGATGGGCATCCCCGGGCAGATCGAGGATGGACGGATCGAGGACGCCTATAGGCGCGTGATCGCGGCCTGCCGGCGTCACGGCAAGTATCCGGGCATGGGGGGCGTATACACCCCCGGCCCCATGCAGCGCTACATCGACATGGGCGCGCGGTTCATCATCTCCGGCTCCGATTTCTCGTTGCTGTTGCAGGCGGGGACGGCACGGGCCGCTCTGGTACGGGGGTTTCTGCCCGATTGAGCCGGACTCGTGCAATTCGCGACGTTCCAGCTTCCGTCTTCCTTCGCTTTTCCTCGCTTCCTTCGCGGTGAAAGCCCTTCCTCCAGCCCCATCTTCATTGCCGGGCCGCCGCCGGTTCGCGGTGACGCCGCTGCATCTCGATCGCGAGCGCCGTGAACTGATCCGTGACCTGGCCCTTCATCAGAGACGGACCGATCAGCGGCGGGATCCAGAAATCCGGAACGGTGAGCGCCCGATAGCGGATGCGCACGCCGTTGCCCTCCGGTGCGAAGCTTGTCTCCAATTCCATGCGCTTCACGTTGCCGCGCACGGCGCGCGACGCAATCGATGACTCCGGTTCGAGCGTGACCTCGCGCTCCATTTCCCAGTCATGCGAGAAACCGGCGAAGCTTGCCGTGCCCTTCTGGGCGACCAGGAGATGCCCTCGGTCGGCGGTGACGATGCGGCTTTCCCTGAGCTTCGGCACGAACTTCGCCATGTGATCGTAGTCGGTCATGACCTGCCACGCCAATGACGCCGGTACTTCAATGTGGAACGACGCCTCCACGTGGAGCGCGCCGTCGGCGCGCCATGCCATGACGGTGGCGTCCGAGAGCGGCTCCGCGGCCTGCGCGACCGAGGCGCAGAACAGCACGAAACAGGGAGCGAAAAGGCGCATGGTTCCTCTAGAATAGGCCCTCGTTCGAGATGTTCCGATGACGGCGCTTCCCGACTCTACCGCATGGCTCTGCTCTCGCTGATCGTCGCGCTGCTGCTGGAGCAGGTGCGGCCGGTGAATCCGCATGGGGCTGCCTTCCAGGCGTTCCGGCGCTGGACCGACATGGTCGCCGACAACTTCAATGCGGGCGAGCGCCAGCATGGCACACTCGGGTGGGCGTGCGCGGTCCTGCCGTGGGTCGTCGCGGTAAACCTCGTGTTCTGGATCCTGCACGGGATCAGTCCGATCTTAGCGTGGGCCTGGGATGCCGCCGTGCTGTATTTCACCATGGGCTTCCGTCAGTTCAGCCACGGGTTCACCGTCGTGCTGGAGGCGTTGCGTGCCGGTGAGATCGACCGGGCGCGAACCGCTCTGGGCCAGTGGCGCGAAGAGAGGGTGGACGAGTACACGCAGACCGAAGTGGCGAAGGTGTCGATCGAGCAGGGGCTGCTCGGTTCCCATCGCCACGTGTTCGGCGTGATCGCGTGGTTCGTGTTCCTGCCCGCCGTGTGCGGGACCATATTTCCCGGGACGCTGGCGATACTGCTTTCGGGGCCTGCGGGCGCCGTGCTCTATCGACTGAGCGCGTTGTTGAGCGAGCAATGGGGTGCGCGCGACGACGAGGAGTTCCTCCAGTTCGGCGGATTCGCGCGCGAGGCCTACCACGTGCTGGACTGGGTCCCGGCGCGGTTCACGGCGGCTTCCTTCGCTGTCGTCGGCGACTTCGAGGACGCGGTGTATTGCTGGCGCTCCCAGGCAGCGTCCTGGCTCGATCCGTTGGAAGGCATCGTGCTCGCGAGCGGCGCAGGCGCCATCGGCGTGAGGTTGGGCGAGACCCTGCACGCGGACGGCAGCGTGGTCTTCCGTCCGGAGATCGGACTCGATGACGAGGCCGACGTGGAACACATGCAGCGCGCGGTGGGCCTCATCTGGCGCGCACTGATCATGTGGGTGATGGTGATCGGGCTGGTCACCATCGCGTCCTGGATCGGATCCTGACGAACCCTCAGCGGTTCAACTCCTTGCTGAGCCGCCGATAGGATGCGAGCCGGCGTTCGCTGATCGCTCCCGCAGTGACGGCTGCATCGATGGCGCAGCCGGGTTCGGCGAGGTGCCGGCAGTTCGCGAAACGGCAGCGACCGATCATCGGACGGAACTCGATGAAGAGGTGATCCAGTTCATCGCGCGGGATGTGATGCAGGCCGAACTCCTGCATTCCCGGCGAATCGATGATGTGACTGGTCGCGTCCAGGTGATACAGCCGCGCGTGCGTGGTCGTATGCCGCCCCGAGTCCAATGCCGTGGACATCTCGGCCGTCGGCGCTTCGGTGCCGGGGAGCAGCCGGTTGATGATCGTGGACTTGCCCATGCCTGACTGTCCGACGAGCACCGAGGTGTGGCCTTCGAGCGGCGCACGCAACGGCGTGACGTCCGCCTTGGCAGCCAGCGGCAGCACCGGATAGCCGAGAGTCTCGTACAGGCGCAGGCGTTCCAGCGCCGTGCCTGAGGCTTCCAGATCGAACTTGTTGAGCACGATCAGAGCATGCACCCGCGCGTGCTCGGCCGCGACCAGGCAGCGATTGAGAAGATCCTCATAGTAGGTCGGTGCCGCAGCGAGCACGATCACGATCTGCGTGACGTTGGCGGCGATCAGCTTCTGGCGGTACGCGTCGGAACGATAGAAGAGCGCCGAGCGCGGATCAGCGGCGACGATGACGCCCTGGCCCTCTGCGGTTTTCTGGACCTGGACCCGGTCGCCGCAGGCGATCTCGCTGCGCTTGCCGCGCGGAAAGCAGGTGAGAGTCGCGCCGCCGTCCAGTTCGACCTGATAGCTGCGCCCGAAGGCCGCGACGACCGTGCCGTTGTGGAACGCGGGCTTCAAATCGCGCTGTGCACGGCCGGGCTTCGCTCAGGCTGCGTCGTTCAGGGCTTTGAGCGAGCGGCGCGCCCGTACGCTCGCCGCGAGCTTGTCCAGCAGGACCGTACTGTCCTCCCAGGCAAGGCAGCCGTCGGTGATGCTCTGGCCGTACGTGAGCGGGCAGCCCGGTTCGAGATCCTGCCGGCCGCCCACCAGATGGCTTTCCACCATCACTCCGACAATGCGGTCCTCGCCGCCGGCGAGCTGCGCACCGACGTTCTCGCACACGGCGAGCTGGTTCTGCGGATTCTTCTGACTGTTCGCGTGGCTTGCGTCGATCATGAGCCGCTGCGCCAGTCCGGCCTTCGCCAGTTCGGCTGCGGCGGCCGCGACGCTCGCTGCATCGTAGTTGGGTACCTTGCCGCCGCGCAGGATCACGTGGCAGTCCTCGTTGCCGGCGGTCGATACGATCGCCGAGTGCCCGCCCTTGGTGACCGACAGGAAGTGATGCGGCTGCTGCGCGGCCTTGATCGCGTCCACTGCGATCTTCACGTTGCCGTCGGTGCCGTTCTTGAAACCCACCGGACAGGAGAGACCGGACGCCAGTTCGCGATGCACCTGGCTTTCGGTGGTGCGCGCGCCGATGGCGCCCCACGAGACGAGATCCGCGATGTACTGCGGCGTGATCATGTCGAGGTATTCGCAGCCCGCCGGCACGCCCATCTCGTTCAGGTCGAGCAGCAGTTCGCGGGCGACGCGCAGACCGCGGTTGATGTCGTAGCTGCCGTCCAGCGCCGGATCGTTGATGAGGCCCTTCCAGCCCACGGTGGTGCGCGGTTTCTCGAAGTACACCCGCATCACGATTTCGAGATCGGGGGCATGGCGGCGACGCTCGACGAGCAGGCGCTCGGCGTACTCGCGTGCCGCCTTCGGATCATGAATCGAACACGGACCGATCACCACGATCATCCGATCGTCCATCCCATGCAGGATGCGGTGGAGTGCCTGACGCGTCTGCTCCACCACGTCGGCTGCGACGTCGGAGCAGGGGGACTCGCGCAGCAGATGCGAAGGCGGCGCGAGTTCCTTGATCTCGCGGATGCGCAGGTCGTCGGTGCGGTGGGTCATGATCGATCCGGAAGGACGAACGGCCCGCGAGTTTAGCTCGATTCCCCGGAAGCGGAGTGTGCTTCGCCGCCGAGGCTGAAACTCAGCCCGCGCCGGGCCTGCCATCGGCCAGAGGCCGATGGCCTTCGGTAGGCACGGACAGTCCGCAGGGACAGTCTGTGTACGGCCTCAGCCCACAAGCGGGCTGGCCCCGCCGGGGACGAGCCGCAGGCCCGTCGGGGGAACGTCAGTTCATGCGGTGGCTTCTTCCTCGGCGTGCTTGCGCAGCATGCCCACGAGCCCGCTGAAGGCACGATCGAACAGCGGCACGTTGGCCATCACGGTCATGCGCCCGGTACGCAGCGCGCTGGTGATGTCGAACATGGAGAACTCGCCGATCTTCTGGCCCTTGCGGTTGGTGAAGACGTAGGTGCCGCGATAGGGGCTCACGTACGACAGTCGCGCCTGCACGGTCGCGCCGCCTTCCTCGTGCAGCTCGATCCAGTCGCCTTCCTTGAACTGGAGCACGAGTTCGGTCCATTCGTCACCCTGGGGCAACGGTTCGGCATCCGCATCGGTGCCGGCCGGTGCACCGTCGACGGAAGTGGCGGGCTTGACGCCTGGCAGATCGCCGAAGGACACTTCCTCGAGTTCGATGCTGCCTTCGCCGAACGGGTTGCGCACCACCACCGAAGGCAGGGTCTCGGGGGCCACGACCGGACGCATCTCCTCCTGGAGCTGGACCTTCGCGGGCGCACCGGCTTCGGCCTCGGAGAGTTCGATGGCTTCGGCCGCCATCGGCATCGGGACTTCCTCCACGGCGAGTCCCTGCGCCGGTGGGATTTCCACCGGTGCGAAGACATCCATCGGCGCAGCTGGCGAGACGCGCTGTGCAGCAGCTTGCTCGGCCGCGAGCGGGCTCTCGACGTCGGCAGTCGCGGCGTCGCCCCCACCGATGGCCTTCGCGTGGCAGCGCATCAGCACGGCGTTGAAGCGCTCCCGTACGTGCTGCTGCGTGTTGATGATTTCCATGCCGGTGGTGAGACGCTTCAGCAGGCCCGGGAGGACCGACACCAGCCGCTGGCGTTCCTCGGTGGATTGCTTCGGCGTGAGCGACCAGACCAGGATGTCCATGGTCTCCACCAGACTCTGCCAGGCGCGGCTTTCGCGCCCGCCCTTCGCATAGGCCAGGATCAGCAGCTTCATCCACTCGGTGGCGAGGAAACGCAGCACGGCGCGCGGCAGCGCCTGATCCTTCACGCGCGCCTTCACCTCGTTCTGCGCGAAGAGGCGCGCGACGTCGAGGCGTTCCCGGTCCTGGATACGCCGCGCTTCCTTCCTGGCAGCCTGCTCCGCGGTCTTGTCGGCATCCTGAATGAGCGACCGGAGTTCGGCGGTCGTGCGGTCGAAGATGCCGACGTCCTCCTCGAAATCCTCGACCACACGCTGCAGGATCGCTTCAATGCGCTTGTAGAGCGCGCTGCCGGCATCGAACTCGTCGCCCAGACCCACGGACAGCTCGCCCAGCGTGTCGAGCATGTGCCGCGCGGGATGGTTCTTCTTCGAGAAGAAGTTCTTGTCCATCACCGCGACCTTCAGCATCGGGATCTGCAGACGTCCGATCAGCGCCTTCATCGCCGGCGGAACGCGCGGATCGCCGAAGATCTGATCGAACAGCATGGCCACGATGTCGAGCGTGACCGTATCCATCTGACCGAGTTGGTGCGCGAAGCTGGTACCCTTCAGCGCGTGCAGGACGTTGCGCGCCGGCGCGGCACTTCCCTCGAGCGCGGCGGCGGCAGCGAAACCGCCGCCGCGCGACACGGTGTCGAGATCGGGCGTGGCGAACGCGGCCGGCACGTCGGCGGGCATGCTGCTGAAGTCGCCGTGCTGCAGGCGCGTGAGCGATCCGATCAGGGCGCCGCCGGTGAACATGCCGGCCGCGCTCCCGTTTGCAATGCCACCGACCGCTTGGCCGCCGACGTTTCCACCTGTTCCGGTGCCGCCACCGACGCCAGCGACTCCACCTCCACCGAAGGCTCCACCGGCCAGTCCATCGAGCTGCGGAAAGCCGGTGTCCGGTGCCGCGGGCGCACTGCCGCCACTCACTCCACCTACACCACGCCCCACCGCACCGCCACCGGTGCCGAATCCGGCAGCGCCACCTCGTTGCACAGCACCGAGTCCAGAGCCGCCGCTGCCTGCAAACCCCGCTAGGCCGCCGGCACCTGGCATCCCTGCCCCGGGCACTCCGGCGCGGCCGACGATACCGGGCGCGCCGGCTGGGCCATTGGTCCCACGGGCCGCTGCGCTCAGCAGCAGCTGTTGCAGCATGGCGAACGGATCCTGACCATCCGGGACCGCGCTGCCGGCGGCCGTCGCGGTGCCCGCGCCGATGCCGGGGATGGACACACCGCCGGGAAGCGTCATGGTCATCGTCGCGCCACCGCCCGCCGCGGGAGATCCCGCGACCACCGGCACAGTCACGCTGCCGAGCACCTGGACTGAATCCGCCGACTTCGGTCCGTTCGAAGGTCCCGCGCCCGACACCGGCTTCTTGCTGCGGCCGTAGCGGATCGTGGGCAGGACGCCGTGTTCCTTCAGGAAGCCGTTCAGTTCCGCGTACAGCTTGGGCACCGGAAAGCGCACACCCTGATCGAAGTAGCGGATCAGGAGCTTCCTCAGCTTGGGGCCCGACTCGACCACACCCAGCGCCGATCGGAACGCATCGCAGATCGCCATCGGCGACAGCGGGTTGTCGTGGCTCTGCATATGGGGCCGGTCGAGCACGACAGCCATGCGCTGATCGAGCGCAGCGAGTTCCTCGTCGGCGCCGTTGCGGATGCGTCCGGCGATGTCGGTGAAGCGCACGCTTTCATCGAGGTCGCCATCGGCGACCAGGGAGAGCTCGGACCACGACGTCTGGACGTTCGAGAAGTCCGCAGGCTCTTCCTCGTCGCCGCGCGACTTGCGATCGAAGACTTCTTCGAGGCGTTCGCGGAAGCGCTGCTCCAGGCGCGGCCGCAGGGTGGGCCACTCCTCTTTCGCCTTCAGGTAGAAGTCGCGCGAGTCGCGGTCGAGGGACTGTTCGGCCAATTCGAACAGCTCGTCCACGAACGTGTCGAGCGCCTTCGAGACCGATTCGCTCAGCGTCTTGACGGTGCGCGTGCGGCATTCGCGCAGGAGGCCACCGGGCTTGGTCAAATCAATCGGCTGTCCGGTCTTTCCGGGCGGGAAGGCAATCACGTTGGCGGCGGCAGCACTCATGGACGTCTCGCTCCTCGATGCAGGTCGGGGCCATCGGGATCGTCGCGCGGGCAGCCTTGAGGTCGGTCCGATCGGCGGGTGAGGACGGGTGCGGCCGCCGGGTCCGGGTGGTCGCCTCGATCCGGGCGACCGGGCTCCGGCCCGATTTGCACCTGGCAGTCCCGCTATCCTGGCGGCCGGCGCCGCTTTAGACCGGAAACTTTGCGTCCCCACCTTTCGATGGGTTTGCCGTTTTCAGCTGCACGCGGGGATGAACCCGCCGGCAGACCGCCCTCGTCGGCCGCCCTCTTCGAGGCGACCTCCAGTTTCGGTCCTGCTCGCTTTATCTGTCTTCCATCCGAAAACTTGAGGGAAATTTCGTGATCGGCAGTTGCCCTGAACTGGTGCGGTGCATCAGCGCGATGCGCAAGGTTGATGCGCAAATGACTGCCGGGCCGCCCGGATGTGCCATCGGTCCGGCCGTGCGATTCGTTACGCTTTGAAAAAACAGGAGTAAATTCGACGGACCCGAGCCGGTACGATTGCTGCGCTTGGGCCAGCCGGTCAGGCCGATACGGGTCGGTCCGCCTTCACCCATGATCAGTTTCTCGAAACACAAGCTCGCGACGGCTGCGGCCGTCTTCATCCTCCTCCTGCTCGCGGTCGCCGTTGCGGCCCCCTGGGTGACGCCCTATCCGCCCGAGGAGACGTTCTTCGACGGGCTCACCCTGGAGGGTGCGCCGCTGGCCCCGAACGGCAAGTACTGGCTGGGTACCGACCTGCTCGGGCGCGATCTGCTGTCGCGGGTGATCTTCGGCGCCCAGACGTCTCTCATCATCGGAGTCGTGGCGAACGGCGTCGCGCTCACCATCGGTACGCTGGTGGGCGTGACCGCGGGATTTCTGCGCGGCTGGGTGGGCGGGGCACTGATGCGCTTCACCGACCTCATGATGTGCTTTCCCGCGTTGCTGCTCGCGATCGTTCTGGCGGCCGTCTTCACGCCCAGCCTGTGGATCGTGGCGCTGGTGATCGCCATGGTGAACTGGGTCCAGATCGCGCGCGTGGTCTACACGCAGACCGTGTCGCTGTCCGAGCGCGGATTCGTCGAGGCGGTGCGCAGTCTGGGCGCCAGTCCGTCGCGGATCCTGTTCCGCCACATCGTGCCGCACCTGCTGCCCACCGTGATCGTGTGGGGCACGCTGGGCATCGCGACCACCGTGCTGCTGGAAGCGACCCTGTCTTACCTCGGCATCGGCGTACAGCCGCCCACGCCTTCGTGGGGCAACATCATCTTCGAGAACCAGAGCTACTTCGCCACCGCGCCCTGGCTGGTGTTCATCCCCGGGGGCGCGATCGTGCTGATGGCGGTGGCGTTCAACGTGCTGGGCGATGCGTTGCGGACGGCGTTGGATCCGACGTTGAAGGATCGGCGGGCATGAACCTCAATTGCCCCCGCCCTGGCCCTCCCCCGGCGAAGCCAGCGCAGGGGACGTACGCTCCTTCCCCCACCAGAGGTGGGGGAAGGTTGGGATGGGGGCCGCGGTTGCATGACGTGGTGGGGCGCCGATGACCCGCTATCTCCTCGGCCGCATCGCGCAGGCCGTGCTGCTGCTGATCGGCGTGAGCTTCATCACGTTCCTGCTCCTGTACATCCTCCCTGCCGATCCGGCGCGGCAGATCGCCGGTCGCAGTGCCACGCCCGACACCGTGGAGACGATCCGCAAGCAGCTCGGCCTCGATCTGCCTTTCCATCAGCAGTACGGACGCTATCTCACCAATCTTGCGCAGGGCGATCTCGGGCGGTCGTATGCGCAGAAGACAGAGGTGGCCGAGATCGTCGCGGCCCGCCTGCCGGCGACACTGCTGCTGATGACGGCCGCGATTACGTGCGAACTGCTCATCGGACTTGGCATCGGCATCTTCGCCGCCGTGCGCCAAGGGTCGCGTTCGGACTCGGGCGCGATGGTGCTGTCCTTCGTGGGTGTGTCGACACCGCAGTTCGTCGCCGGCATTCTCATGCTGTACGTGTTCGCCGTTCAGCTCGACTGGTTCCCCGTGGGCGGCTACGGTGAGTTCCGGCATCTCGTGCTGCCCGCGCTCACGCTCGGCATTCTCGGCGCCGGCTGGTATTCGCGCATGATGCGCTCCTCCATGATCGAGGTACTCACCCAGGACTACATCCGCACCGCGCGGGCGAAGGGTGCATCCGAGCGGCGCGTCATCCTGCTGCATGCGCTGCGCAACGCATTGCTGCCGATCATCGCCATGATCGGCATCGACATCGGGCTGTTCATGAGCGGTGCCGTCGTGGTCGAATCCGTGTTCGGCTGGCCCGGCATCGGACAGCTCGCCTGGCAGGCGATCCAGCAGGTCGACATCCCCATCATCATGGGGGTCACGCTGGTCGCCGCCGTGGCGATCGTGCTGGGCAATCTGGTGGCCGACCTGATGGCGCCGTTGGTCGACCCTCGTATCCGTATCCGCTGATTCCAACAACATGTGATCCACAAGGAGACCATTCATGAAACGTCATGCAACCACCCTGGCGCTGCTGACGGCCCTGGCAATCCCGCTGGCGGTACCGGCGGTCGCGGAAGAAGGCAAGCAGGGCGGCTCGATCATCGTCACCTACAAGGACGACATCGTCACTCTTGATCCGGCCATCGGCTATGACTGGGTCAACTGGTCGATCATCAAGAGCCTGTTCGCGCGCCTGATGGACTACAAGCCGGGCACGGCAGAGCTCACGCCGAGCCTCGCCGACAGCTACGAGATCTCGAAAGACGGCCTCACCTACACCTTCAAGCTGCACAAGGGCGTCAAGTTTCACAACGGCCGCGAAGTCGTGGCGCAGGACGTGAAGTACTCCATCGAGCGCACCACGAATCCGAAGACGGAAAGCCCGGGTGCCGGGTTCTACGATTCCATCGCAGGGATGGACGCGTTCAAGAAGGGCAAGGCGAAGGACGTGAAGGGCATCGCGGTCGTGGACCCGGCCACCATCAAGTTCACGCTGACGCGACGCGATGCGACCTTCCTGCACGTGCTCGCTCTCAACTTCTCCTCGGTCGTGCCCAAGGAGGCGGTGGACAAGGCGGGCAAGGACTTCGGGAAGAAGGTGGTGGGTAGCGGCGCCTTCATGCTCGCCGACTGGAAGCTCGGGCAGGAGCTGGTGCTGAAGCGCAACCCCGACTATTTCATGCCGGGGGTCCCGAAGCTCGACCAGATCACGTTCCAGGTGGGCCTCGAACCCATGACCGCGATCTTGAAGCTCGAGAAGGGCGAAGCCGACTTCGCCGGCGACGGCATCCCGCCCGCCAAGTTCCTGCAGATCCGCAACGATCCGAAGTACAAGGATCTGATCATCGAAGGCGGACAACTGCAGACCGGATACATGACGCTCAACGTGCAGATGAAGCCCTTCGACAAGCTCGAGGTGCGTCAGGCCGTGAACATGGCGATCGACAAGGGCCGCATCGTCAAGATCATCAATAACCGCGCAGTGCCCGCCAACCAGCCGCTGCCGCCCACCATGCCCGGCTACGACAAGGAGTACAAGGGCTATCCGTTCGATCCAGAGAAGGCGAAGGAACTGTTGAAGCAGGCCGGCCTGGAGAAGGGCTTCGAGACCACGCTCTACGTCTACAACGTCGATCCGAATCCACGCATCGCGCAGGCGATCCAGGAAGATCTTTCGAAGATCGGCATCAAGGTGAAGCTGAAGAACCTGGCGCAGGCCAACGTCATCGCCGCCGGCGGCAAGCCCAAGACGGCGCCGATGGTGTGGTCGGGCGGCATGGCGTGGATCGCGGACTTCCCCGATCCTTCCAACTTCTACGGTCCGATCCTCGGGTGCGCCGGTGCCACCAACGGCGGCTGGAACTGGGCGTGGTACTGCAACAAGGAACTGGACGAGCGCGCGACCAAGGCCGACTCCATGTCGGATCCGGCCAAGGCGGCCGAGCGCGCCCAGCTGTGGAAGACGATCTTCACCGACATCATGAAGGACGCACCCTGGGTGCCCATCTTCAACGAGCAGCGCTTCACCATCCGGTCGAAGCGCGTGGGCGGCGCCGACGCGCTGTTCGTCGATCCGGTGCGCATTCCGATCAACTACGACCACGTATATATCAAGGGATGAGGGGCTAGGGGCTGGAGGCTAGGGTTCGTGCCCTGTTCATCAGGCCCGCACGAATCAGCGCTCCTGGTCCTTGACTCCAATCCATCGTACGACGTCCGCCTTTCTCTAGCCTCTAGCCTCTAGCCCCTAGCTCCCAGTCCCTCCCATGTCCCACACCATTCACAGTCACCAGCACCACCTCGGCTGGAACAACGCGTTCACGCCGGTGCTGCGCGTCGCTCCGGGCGAGTCGGTGGAGTTCGAGGTGTTCGAAGCCTCCGGCGGGCAGTTGTCGCCGCAGTCCGTGGTGGAGGATGTCGGGCGCATGGATTTCGGCAAGGTGAATCCGGTCACCGGCCCCGTCTTCATCGACGGGGCCGAGCCTGGCGACGTGCTGAAGGTGACGCTGTTGTCGTTCAAGCCATCCGGTTGGGGTTGGACGGCGAACATTCCCGGCTTCGGACTGCTCGCCGACGAGTTCAAGGCGCCGGCACTTCATCTGTGGAGCTACGACGCCGCGACGCTCGCACCGGCCTTCTTCGGGCGTTGGGCCAAAGTGCCGTTGAAGCCGTTCACCGGGACCATCGGCGTGGCACCCGCGGAGCCGGGTCTGCACAGCATCGTTCCGCCGCGGCGGGTCGGCGGCAACATGGACGTGCGCGACATCGCGGCGGGCACCGAGTTGTATCTGCCCGTGGAGGTGGCCGGTGCATTATTCTCCGTCGGCGATACTCATGCGGCCCAGGGCGACGGCGAAGTGTGCGGCACGGCCATCGAAAGTCCCATGAGCGTGGCACTCAAGTTCGATCTGGTGAAGGCGACGCCGCTCGCCTTTCCCCGGTTCACCACGCCCGGACCGGTCACGCGCCATCTCGATGCGAAGGGCTACGAAGTCACCACCGGGATCGGGCCCGACCTGATGGAAGGCGCGCGCGCCGCGGTGCGCGCCATGGTCGAGCTGCTGTCGAAGCGCTACGGCGTGCCGCCGGTGGAGGCGTACATGTTGTGCAGTGTCTGCGGTGACCTGCGGGTGAGCGAGATCGTGGACGTGCCGAACTGGACAGTCTCGTTCTACTTCCCGCGCGTCGTTTTCGAATAGCCTCCGCGCTTCCTTCGACTTTCACCGTTCCAGCGTGGCGCTCTTCTCGGTAGAGGACCTGGCCGTCAGCTTCGGCCGGGGAGCATCCCGTGTCCGCGTGGTGGATGGGGTTTCGTTCTCGGTCGACAAGGGACGGACGCTCGGCATCGTGGGCGAGTCCGGCTGCGGCAAGACCGTCACCGTGATGTCGTCGATCCGGTTGCTGCCCTCGCCGCCGAGCAACATCGACAGCGGTCGCCTGCGGCTGGGCGAGGTCGATCTCGCGGCGCTGGCGCCGAAGGCATTGCGCGACATCTGGGGCAACCGCATCGGCGTGGTGTTCCAGGATCCGATGACGAGCCTCAATCCCACCTACACCGTGGGCTTCCAGCTGCGCGAAGCTCTGCTGCTGCATCGGCGGATGACGGAAACCGAAGCCCATGCCGAAGTGTTGCGCATGCTCGATCGTGTCGGCATCAACGCGCCGGAACGCCGGTTGAGCCAGTATCCGCACGAGCTGTCGGGTGGACTGCGCCAGCGCGTGCTGATCGCGATGGCGTTGATGTGCGGTCCGGAACTGCTCATCGCGGACGAACCCACCACGGCGCTCGACGTGACTCTGCAAGCGCAGATCCTCGACCTGCTCCGCAGTCTGCGCGACGAACTGGGCATGGGGATCCTGCTCGTCACGCACGATCTCGGTGTCGTCGCGGAGTTCTGCGATCAGGTGGCAGTGATGTACGCCGGCCGCATCGTCGAGAGCGCCGGCGTGAAGTCGTTGTTCGCTTCGCCGCGGCACCCGTACACGCATGGACTGCTCGCGTCGATCCCGCGGCTGACGACGCAGAAGGGCGCGCGCCTGGCCGCCATCGAGGGCATGGTGCCGGCACCGGGCGAGCGTCCCGCAGGTTGTGCGTTTGCGCAGCGCTGTCCGCGGGCGCAGATGCGCTGCCGGGAAGAGCGCCCCGAGCTCGCCGGCGACGCGGATCATCGCTACGCATGCTTCCATCCGGTGTCGGCGTGAACGGCGGCCCCAATCCCAACCTTCCCCCGCCTTCGGCGGGGAAAGGAGTGCACATGGTCGGCACATCGCGAACGACATGCACTCCTTCGCCCATCGCAGATGGGGGAAGGTTGGGATGAGGGCAGCCACCATTGTCGAAGCCCGCTCCATGACCGTCCCCCTCCTCGAAGTCCAAGGCCTTTCGAAGACCTTCGCGCTGAAGGGCGGCAGATCGATCCGCGCGGTCGACGGCGTGAGCTTCGTGCAGAGGAAGGGCGAGACCATCGGCATCGTCGGCGAATCCGGCTGCGGCAAGTCGACGCTCGGCCGCCTGATCCTGCGGCTGATCGAGCCGACCGCCGGCGACGTGCGCTTCCTTGGCAAGGACATCACGCTGCTGCCGGCGGAAGCGATGCGCGCGATGCGACGGCACATGCAGATGATCTTCCAGGATCCCTACACGTCGCTCGATCCGCGCATGCGTGTGGGCAGTCTGATCGAGGAGCCGCTGGTGATCCACGGCCTCGGTACTCCCGGCGAACGCACCCGCGAGGTCGCACGACTGCTCGACACCGTCGGTCTGCCGGCAGAAGCAGCCGGGCGCTATCCGCATGAATTCTCCGGCGGTCAGCGCCAGCGCATCTGCATCGCCCGCGCGCTCGCGCTGCACCCGCAGCTCATCGTCGCCGACGAACCGGTGTCGGCGCTCGACGTCTCGATCCAGTCGCAGGTGCTGAACCTCCTGATGGACCTGAAGCGCGAGCATGGTCTTTCGTACCTGTTCATCTCGCACAACCTGGCGGTGGTGAAGTACGTGAGCGACACCATTGCGGTCATGTATCTCGGCCGCATCGTCGAGATGGGTTCGACCGAGAGCATCTACGCCGATCCCAAGCATCCCTACACCCAGGCGTTGCTTGCCGCGATTCCGGAACCCGATCCCCATCGGGCGCGCGATCGCGTTCCGCTGCAGGGCGAACTGCCCAGTCCGGAGCATCCGCCGACCGGGTGTCCCTTCCATCCGCGTTGCCCCCGAGCCATGAATCGCTGCCGCAGCGAGGTCCCGCAAGCGCTCGAGCGCGGCACGAAGGAGCGCCCGCACGGGGTTGCCTGCCACCTGTACGATTGATGCCCTCATGACTTTCACCATCCGTCAGGCCACGGCCGACGACGTCGTCCGGGTCCACGAGTTCATCTCCGAGTTGGCCGAGTACGAACGGCTGAGCCATCTCGTCGGGTCGACTCCGGCGTCGTTGAAGGAGGCGCTGTTCGGCGACCACCCCGGTGCGGAGGTGCTGCTCGCATTTGCCGGTGAAGAGCCGGTGGGCTTCGCCGTGTACTTCCACAACTTCTCCACGTTCCTGGGTGTGAAGGGATTGTGGCTCGAGGACATCTACGTTAAGCCTGCGCAGCGTCGCAACGGCTACGGCGAGAGGATCCTGCGGCATGTCGCCCGCATCGCCTACGAGCGCGGCTGCGGCCGGTTCGAGTGGAGCGCGCTCGACTGGAACACGCCCGCCTGGGATTTCTACAAGTCGCTCGGCGCCGTGCCCCTGGAGGACTGGACCATCTTTCGCGTCACCGGCGAGGCCTTGCGGAAGCTTGGTACGAGTTCTTGATCGTCACCGATGGCGGCGAGATCGCGGCCCCAATCCCAACCCTCCCCCACGCCGGTTGCGTGGGGGAAGGAGCGGAATGCAACGATCGATAGAACTGATCGTCGAAGGCTAGGACGGCCGTCCCCACCTTTACCCTGCCCAGAAGCTGGGGGAGGGGATGTACGCCCCTTCCCCCGCGACAGCGGGGGAAGGCTGGGATGGGGGCCCGCGCTTCAGGCCGCTGCGAGTTGCTTCAACCGCGCGATACGCGCCGCCGCCGGCGGATGCGAATCGTAGAACGCCGAGTGCAGCGGATCGGGCGTGAGGGTCGACGCGTTGTCCTTGTAGAGCTTCACGAGGGCGTGGACCAGTTCCATTGCCGGCGTGAACTTGGCCGCGTACTCGTCCGCCTCGAATTCGTGCTTGCGTGAATACATCGCCATCAACGGCCGCAGCAGGAACGTGAACACGGGCACCACCATGAAGAACAGCACCAACGCCACGGCATCGGTTGCCGGTGCTGTGACACCGAGGCCCTGATAGAACCACGCGGCGTCGCGCAGCTCACCCAGGATCCACAGGAACACCAGGCTGAAGGCAAACGTCCAGGCCATGCGGCGGAACACGTGATTCATGCGGAAATGCCCGAGTTCGTGCGCCAGCACGGCTTCGATTTCCGTGGGGTCGAGGCGCGACAGCAACGTGTCGAAGAACACGATGCGCTTCGCCTTGCCAAAGCCGGTGAAGTACGCATTGCCGTGGCTCGACCGGCGCGAGCCGTCCATCACGAACAGGCCCTGCGACTTGAAGCCGCACTTCACGAGCAGCGCCTCGATGCGCGACTTGAGTTCGCCGTCCTGCATCGGCGAGAACTTGTTGAAGAGCGGCGCGATGAACGTCGGGTAGAAGGCCAGCACGAACAGGTTGAAGGCCATCCAAACGAGCCATACCCAGAACCACCAGTATTCGCCCATGCGCCCCATCATCCACAGTACGGCAAGCACGAGCGGCAGACCCAGCAGCGCGGCGATCACCGTCTGCTTGGCGAGATCGGTCACGAACATCATCGGCGTCATCTTGTTGAAGCCGAAGCGGGTCTCGATGCCGAACACCTTGTAGACGTTGAGCGGCAGTTCCACTGCCGCCGACACCGCCATGACCGCCGCGATGAACGCAACGCCTCCCGTCAGGCCGTCCCCGAACCAGCCGACGGACCAGCCGTGCAGGGCCGCGAAGCCTCCGCCCAGGGTGAAGATCAGCAGCAGCGCCGCTTCCACCACGATGCCGAAGGCGTTGAGACCGGTCTTCGCGCTCGAATAGTCGGCCGCCTTCTGGTGAGCCGGCAGATCGATCTGGGCGGCGAAGGAATCAGGCACGCGGTCACGATGGGCCTGGATGTGGTGGACGTGACGCCATGCGAGCCACAGGCGAGTGACCGTGGCGGCAGCGAGCGCTGCGAGGAAAACGAAGGTGAAAGCGTTCATGCGAGCTTCAGATGGTCGAGACCGTGCCGATGTGACACAATTAAATTCTTTAGATTCCGAGACTTGATGATTATGGCACAGGACGCCAACAACCTGATCTGGCTCGACATGGAAATGAGCGGTCTCGATCCGGACCGAGACCGCATCCTCGAGGTGGCGATCGTGGTGACCAACTCCAATCTGGACATCGTGGCCGAGGGCCCGGTTCGCGTGGTCCACCAGAGTGATGCCGTGCTGGACGCCATGGATTCCTGGAACAAGGGGACGCACGGCAAATCCGGATTGATCGATCGAGTGAAGGCGTCGCGGCTTTCCGAGGCCGACGTGGAGACCGAACTCGCGGCGTGGCTTGCGCAACACGTACCTGCCAACGCTTCGCCCATGTGCGGCAACTCCATCTGCCAGGACCGGCGCTTCCTCGCGCGCTACATGCCCAAGCTGGAGGCGTACTTCCACTACCGCAACCTGGATGTCAGCACCCTGAAGGAACTGGTGAAGCGCTGGAAGCCGGCGATCGCCGGCGGTTTCGCCAAGCACGGCAAGCACGAAGCGTTGGCCGACATCCTCGAGTCCATCGAGGAACTCAAGTACTACCGGGAGCACTTCCTCAAGCTGTGAGCGCGGGCAGGTCGCGCCGGCGCATCACGAAACTGACAGCCAAAAGCGCTCACCGCGGAGGACGCGGGGGACGCGGAGGGAAAGCCAGGACCTGAAGGCAGCGGGTTGGGTTTCCCCCGCGTCCTCTGCGTCCTCCGCGTTCAGAGCTTCTGTTACGTGGGCAGCGTCGGGACCGTTTCATCCTAGCGCGACGGTGCGGCTCCCTGCCCGTGGGCGCGATACGCCGCCAGTTCGCCGCCGAGGATGGCGATGAGCGTGTGCAACTCCTCGATACCCTGCCGGGCCTCCGCCAGGTCACCGTTGGCCGCAGCGCGTTCCACTGTGTGGGCGGCTTCACGGGCCAGGCGAGCGCCGACCGTGTCGGCGGTTCCTTTCAGCGTGTGGGCGTGGCGCCGTGCTGCCACAGCATCGCTGGTGGCGAGCGCGCTGCGCAGCGCTTCCATCTGCTTCGGGAGCTCGACGCGCGCCACGTCGATGACTTCGCCCAGGAGTTCCTGATCGCCGGCCATGGCGTTGAGCGCCACCTCCGGCGCGAAGACGCGCGGCGGCTCAACCGCACGGGGCGCTTTCCTGCCCGATCCGATCTGCTGCCCGACGCGATCCAGCACCTTGCGCACCGTCGCGAAATCGAACGGCTTCGTGAGGTAGTCGTCCATGCCGGCCGCGAGGCATCGGTCGCGGTCGGTGGCGAGCGCGCCGGCGGTGAGCGCGATCACGGGCAGGCGCGGCGTGCCGTGGATGTTCTCCAGGTCACGGAGCGTGGTGGTGGCCTCGATGCCTCCCATCACCGGCATCTGCACGTCCATCAGCACTACATCGGGCCGCTGCGACGCGATCGCAGCCAGCGCCTCCTCGCCGTTGCCCGCGAGGGCCACGCGGTGTCCCAGGCTTTCCAGCAGTTGCACCGCGACCTTGCGATTGACCACGTTGTCCTCGACGAGCAGGACGTTCAAGGAACGGCGGGAGCGTTGCCCGGCGCGCGCAACGGCAGTCTCGGTTCGCGCCGTGTCGGCGACGAGCGCTGCCTCGATGGCGGCCTTCAGTTCCATCGGTCCGGCAGGCTTCATGAGCAGTGCGTCGTGGCGAAACACATCCGACTCCGGCAAGTGGCCGGGTGCGTGCAACCCGACGCAGCGGATCGCCCCCTCGGCGTGAAGCGACATCGCCTGCATCTGCACGGCGGCGGGTGCGTCATCGCAATCCACGATCCACAGCGCACCGTGGTCCGCGCCGGATGCCGGCGCGTACGCCGCTGCCGCGGCGCCGGCGTCGAGCACCCGCGCTCCCCAATGGGAGAGTGTCCGCTCGATTGCCGCGCGCGCCGTCGCGCCGCCGCCGGCGAGCACGATCGCGCGTGCCGTGAGCCCGTCGGGTGGCGCGATCGGCTCCGATCCGGCATCTGCCGTTTCGAATGGCACCACGACCGCGAACGTGCTGCCCACGCCGGGTTTGCTGGTCACCGAGATCTCGCCGCCCATCATCCGCGCGAGGCGCGACGATATCGAAAGCCCCAGCCCCGTGCCGCCGTACTGCCGCGTGGTCGTTGCATCGGCCTGGGCGAACGCCTCGAAGATGTGCCCCTGCTTCTCCTGAGGGATGCCGATGCCGCTGTCCACGATCTCGAAGCGGACCGTGGCACGAGCGGCCTCGGCGATCACCGGTTCGGCCCGCACGATCACACCGCCTTCGTGCGTGAACTTCACCGCGTTGCCCACCAGGTTGAGCAGGATCTGCCGCAACCGGGTCGGGTCACCGCAGACGAACTCCGGCAGTTCGGGTGCGATGTCGATATCGAGGTCGATGCCCTTCTCGAGGGCGCGCACGGCGACCACCCGCGCAGCGTCACGCACGATGTCGCTCAGGCGGAAGTCGATGCGCTCGAAGGAGAGCTTGCCGGCTTCCACCTTCGAGAAGTCCAGGATGTCGTCGATGATGCCGAGCAGCGCCTCGGCCGACGAGCGGACGGTGGCGAGATATTCGCGCTGGACCGGATCGAGATCGGTGGCGAGAGCGAGCTGCGCCATGCCGATGATGCCGTTCATCGGCGTGCGGATCTCGTGGCTCATGTTCGCCAGGAACTCGCTCTTCGCGCGGTTCGCCGCCTCGGCGGCGTCGCGGGCGACGAGGAGGCTCGTGATGTCGCGATTGGTCCCGACGATGATCGCATTGCCGGAAGGGTCCCGGTAGACCGATTTGCGGATCTCGAGGAAGCGCGGCAGGCCGTTGGCGCTGGTGAACTCGCGCAGCATGATTACTTCGTTGCTGCCGTTCAGCAGATCGTCGTCGGTCTTCCACGCCAGTGCGGCGCGCTCCGGCGGCATGTAGTCGTGATCGGTCCGGCCGATCATGTCGGTCGGCGCCACGCCGAACAGCGAAGCGAAGGCCCGATTCACGTGCACCCAGCGGTGCTGCTCGTTCTTGACGAACACCGGGTCGGCGATCCCGTCGAGGATGCCGTGCAGGAAGGCTTCGGAATCCTGCAGGCGTTGCTCCGCATCCTTGCGCTCCTGGATGTCGGCGAGCAGGCCGGTCATGCGCTCCGCGTATCCGTCGGCGCGGAAGGCGACGACACGACCGATGACGTGCACCCAGCGCCACGATCCGTCGCGGCGGCGGACCCGGTACTCGACGTCGAGGCGCGACACTTCGCCCTTCTGCGTGGTCCGTGCCGCAGCGCGCACGTGCGCGAGATCGTCCGGGTGAATCTGGGCCCAGTAGTTCGCGAGGGACATGTGGGTCTCGATCGGCGTCTCGCCGAGGATCTCGGCGAAGCGTGCCGACGCGAAGACGCTGTCGCGGTCGATGTCGATCTCCCACAACGCGAACCCGGAAGCGTCCAGTGCCAGATCGAGCCGCATGCCCGCCTCGCGCAACGACGCCTCCGCGAGCTTGCGCGGCGTGATGTCGGTCCGGATCGACACATAGCGGTCGGCACCGCCTTCGCGGCCCTTCAGGGGCAGGATGGTGGCGTCGACCCAGTACAGGCGACCGGCCTTCGTGCGGTTGCAGATCTCGCCCTTCCAGGTGTCGCCCTGCCGGATCGTGGTCCAGAGATCCTCGAAGAACTCGCGCGAATGGGTCCCCGAATTGAGGATGCGCATGTTGGCTCCGACCAGCTCGCTCTCGGGGTAGCCGGTCAGGTCGCAGAAGCGCTGGTTGACGTAGGCGATCACGGCGTTGCGATCGGTGATCACGACGCTCGCGTGCTGGTCGAGGGTCTTCTGCAGCGTGACGAGTTCGTCGATGCGGTCCTGCAGCGGTGCATGGAAGCGCCGGCGCGTGACGGCGGCAGCGGCGAGTGCGGCGAGCAGCGCGGTCCCGACGACGATGCCGACCCAGGCGACTGCGGGAAGCCCGGCCGTGCCGGCCGCCGCCGCGCTCGTGGCGTGACCGATGCCGGTCGCCAGGCTCGCCGGAACGGCGAAGGCGGCGCTCAGAAGCGGCGGCAGATGCGGGCGTTTGACGATGACGGGCATGACGGTTTCGAGGCCGGTTGCGCCGCCGGGTTTCCTGACCGGCGAGCCCGCGGCGCCCGATCCTTCATTTACGGCGCGGGAGGAGGCCGCTTGAAACCCGTCTGCGGATCCGGCTAACCGCCTGGCTGGCCGCGGATTGCCGTCACGAGCCCACGGGTCGACGCATCGAGCGCGTCGACGGGCAGTCGCCCCTCGAGCACCTCGAACACCCGTCCGGCGAGCTGTTTGCCCAGTTCGACACCCCATTGGTCGAAGGAATCGATGTTCCATATCGCGCCCTGGACGAACACCTTGTGCTCGTAGAGCGCGATCAATGCCCCCAGGCTGTGAGGCGAGAGGCGGTCCAGCAGGATGGTGCTGCTGGGCCGGTCGCCGGGGAACGTCTTATAGGGTGCGAGCGCGCGTGCGTCCTCGTCGGTCATGCCCTGGGATCGCAGCTCGGCAGCCGCTTCCGCTTCGGTCTTGCCGAAGGCCAGCGCCTGGGTCTGCGCAAGGCAGTTCGCGAGCAGCAGCCGATGATGAGTTCCCAGATGGTGCCGGCCTTCGATGGCCGCGATGAAGTCGGCCGGCACCACGTGCGTACCCTGGTGCAGCAACTGGAAGAATGCGTGCTGGCCGTTGGTTCCGGGTTCGCCCCAGAGCACCGGGCCAGTGGCATAGTCCACCTGGTACCCTGCGCGATCCACGCGCTTGCCGTTGCTCTCCATGTCGAGCTGCTGCAGGAATGCCGGCAGCCGATGCAGGTACTGGTCATAGGGCAGCACCGCATGGCTGTCGCGACCGCAGAAGTCGATGTGCCAGATCCCGAGCAGGGCGAGGATCGCCGGCATGTTCGCTTCCAGGGGGGCAGTGCGGAAATGTTCGTCCATCGCATGCCCGCCTTCGAGCAGCTCGACGAAGCGATCCATGCCGAGATTGATCGCGATGGACAGGCCGATGGCGGACCAGAGCGAATAGCGGCCACCGACCCAGTCCCAGAACTCGAACACCCGCTCAGGGGCGATGCCGAAGGCCGATGTGGCCTTCACGTTGGTGCTCACCGCCGCGAAGTGTCTTGCGACCGCACGCTCGTCGCCCAGGCGTTGCACGAGCCACGCGCGGGCGGAGGCCGCGTTGGTCATCGTCTCCTGCGTGGTGAACGTCTTCGATGCGACGATGAACAGCGTGCGCGCGGGATCGAGGCCGCGCACCGTCTCGACCAGGTGGGTGTCGTCGACGTTGGAGACGAAACGCGCGCGCAGCCGTTCCGGCTCCGCATAGTGGCGCAGCGCTTCGCACACCATCAGCGGACCGAGGTCGGAGCCGCCGATCCCGATGTTGACCACGTCGGTGATGCGTTCGCCGGTGTGCCCGGTGGCATCGCCGGAGCGTATCGCCTCGCTGAACGCGCGCATGCGCGCCAGCACGTCGCGCACCGCGGGCATGACGTCGCGGCCGTCGACCAGCACCGGTCGATCGGACCGGTTGCGCAGCGCGACGTGCAGCACCGGTCGGTTCTCGGTGTGATTGATGCGTTCGCCGCTGAACATCGCATCGCGCAGACGCTCAACGCGACGCTCGCGGGCCAATGCCATGAGCAGCGCAACCGTCTCGCGCGTGATCGCGTGCTTGGAGTAGTCGAGGAGCAGAGAGCCTGCCCGGAGCGAGAACGCCTCGAAGCGCTTCGGGTCCGACTCGAACAGCGTTCGCAACGTCGCGGCAGACTGCTTTGCGCGATGGGTCACGAGCGCGCGCCAGGCGGCGGATTCAGTGAGGTCGGACATGCTTCGGCTGCGAGCGTGGGGAAGCGGCCATTCTACGAGGGCGGCATGCGACGCTCGCGGCCCCGGAAACAAAAAGCCCCCGACCGGCGGGGGCTTTCCTCATCGTCCGCGCGACGGCGCGGTTCAGGCGGCCTTCTTCTTGCCTGCCGGGGTGGCGCTGTTGGCGGCGCGGAGGCCGGCGTTGGCGACAGCCTGGACCGTGGTTTCGGTCACTTCGGCGAACTGGCGGCCCGCCTTCGAGAACACATCGTAGGCCTGGTTGGCGGCAGCCACGGCCGACTTCGCTGCGGCGACCGCGACGTCAGAACCGGCGGGACCGGTCTTGGCGGCATCGTCCAGGAAGGCCACGACCTTCCTGTTGAACTCGGTCACGTGCTCGTCCACGAACTTGGTGAGTTCGCTCTGGGTTTCCGACGCGATCGTGTAGAGCTGACGGGCGTATGCGGCAACCTTCTCGGCTCCCGGCTGCGCGGCAGCGGTGCCGAACTGCAGGAATTCCTGGGGGTCCTTGAGGGTCGCGAGGGCCCGGAGGCTCTTCACGGTGTCTTCAAAGGCTGCCTTGGCGGCCTTGGTCTGGAAGTCCACCAAGCGCTCGGCGCTCGTGCTGGTGATTCCGGCGAAGGCGACCAACGAGTCGACGCTCGCCTTGTTCAATGCGGAGAACTGCTCGGGGAAGCTGTACATGGGGTCATCGCTCCTAACTTTGGGGTGGGGATGCCTAGCGTCGCGTTCTGCTGCAATGCAACAGACGGCGGATTCTAGGGCACTCCCACTCTGTGTCAAGGGTTTTTTGGGAGCCGGGACCAGGTTCGGCTTGTGTAGCGCACAACGGCGGCATCCGACGGGCCGCCGGTCATTCTTCAGGCGGCCCCGCGGATGCCGTAGATGCAATGTCGGCTTCTACGCGCGTTCCACTGAATCGCTTGGAAACAATACAAGACATTGAAAAATTGCTGAAAATCGTCGAGACGGAAGATCCGCGGGAGCTCCGGATCCGGACTCTGGAAGCCGAATTGCGGGAAGCGCGGGCCTTCAGCGATGCGCTGTATCGTGGCGTGTCGTCGGCCATCTTCGTGGTGGATGTCGACGCCAAGGGGGAATTCCGCTTCGCCGAGCTGAGCCGTTCGCACGAGGAAGCCACCGGCATGCGCGGCGGTTCCATCCGCGGCAAGCGGCCCGTGGATCTGGTGCCGGAGGTCCTCACGGCGGCCCATGCGGAGACCGTGACCGCGAACTATCGGCGTTGCGTCGAGGCGCGTTCGGCGATCGAGTACGAGGAGTATCTCGAGTTCGGCGGTCGTCCCGGTTGGTGGATCACGCGCCTGACGCCTCTGTCCGACGCGGGCGGTCGCATCGTCCGCATCGTCGGCAACTCGTGGGACATCACGGCCCGCAAGCAGCTCGAGGCCGACGGCGAAGCCCGCCAGCGCCGGTTTCGCGCCGTGTTCGAACTTTCGGTGGAAGCCAAATTCCTGGCCGACGACAACGGGCGCTATCTCGACGTGAACGGTGCCGCGGCGCGCCTGCTCGGCTATACGATCGAGGAGCTCGCCCCCATGTCCGTATTCGACATGGTGCCGGACAGCCAGCGCGAAGACGCACGCGCCATGTGGAGCGAGTTCCTGCGACGCGGCCACCTGTCGGGCGAGATCTGGCTGCGCCGCAAGGACGGCAGCATGGTGCCCGTGGAGTTCGAGGCCGTGGCCAACGTGGTGGAAGGCGTGCATCTGTCCGTTTGCCGCGACCTCACCGCACGCAAGGCCGCGGAAGCGGACGCCGATCGCGCGCGCATCGCGCTCGAGCAGGCCCACGCCCGCCTCGACGGTATGATCGAGGCGTTGCCGCAACCCATGTGCGCTTTCGACCGCGAAGGCCGCATCATCGCCTGCAACGCGGCCTACAGCCGGGAGTTCCGGCGGCTCTACGGAACCTCGATCTCACCGGGCGACTCGGTGATCGAGCGCCTGCGCAACGTGCCGCAGGACCTCGAGCGCAGCCAGAGCCTGCTTGCGCGCGTGATCAACGGCGAGACCATCTCGCTTGTGACCGAGTACGGCGATCCGGCTCTGGGTCGCCATCTCTATCGGGCGTCGCTGTCCCCGATCCACGGCACCGACGGCACGGTCGACGGCGCGTCGTTCATCGCGGAAGACGTCACCGAGCGCACCCGCGCCGAGATCGCGTTGCGCGAGAGCGAATCGCGACTGCGCGACATGGCTGCGAACATCCCCGGCGTGCTCTACCAGTGGGTCGAGCGCACCAATGGAGAGCGTGGCTTCCGGTGGGTGAGCTCACGCCTGAAAGACGTGTTCGGCATCGATCCCGCGAATGCCCATCGGATCGCGGAATACATCCACCCTGACGATCGTGTACGGTGGGTCCAGTCGATCGAGGAGGCGAACCGCACCGGTGCTATCTGGAACTTCGAGGGGCGCATGGTCTTCCCGGACGGGGCGCTCCGCTGGTGGCAGGGGATCTCGCGCCAGAGCAAGGTGACCGACGAGGAGATCGTCTACAACGGCGTGTTGCTGGACGTCACCGATCGCAAGCTCGCTGAAGGCGAACTGCGGCTGGCGGCCAAGGTGTTCGAGGCGAGCCGCGTGGGCATCATGATCATGGACCCGGAGCGCCGCGTCCTGTCGATCAACCGTGCGTTCACCGCCATCACCGGGTTCCGGCCGGAGGAAGTCCTGGGGCAGTTGCCACGGCAACTCGAGTCGGACCGCCACGACCAGCACTACTACCGCGCCATGTGGCGCCGACCGCGCGCCGGCGGTGTGTGGGAAGGCGAAGTGTGGCTGCGCCGTCGCGACGGCTTTCCTTTCCCTGCGCGCGTGCAGGTGATAGCCGTCGTGGGGGACGAAGCGGAGATCACCCACTACATCAGCATCGTCGAGGACATTTCCGAGCGCAAGGCCCAGGAGGAGCGCATCCGCCACATGGCGCAGCACGACTTCCTGACCGGGCTGCCCAACCGCGCGCTGCTCGAGGATCGCCTGCACCAGGCCATGCCGCTCGCATTGCGCAACGGCACACGCCTCGCGGTGCTGTTCCTCGACCTGGACCGCTTCAAGCTGATCAACGACTCGCTCGGCCACGATGTCGGCGACCGCCTGCTGCAGCAGGTGTCGCGCCGTCTCGCCGGCTGTGTGCGCGCGGCGGATACCGTGAGCCGCCAGGGCGGGGACGAATTCGTGCTGCTGCTGCAGGACCTCGATGCACCGGAGCAGGCTGCCGCGGTGGCACGCAAGATCCTCGACGTGATCAGCGAGCCCTTCGTGGTCGACGGCACGCAGCTGTCGGTCACACCGTCCATCGGCATCAGCGTCTTCCCGGACGACGCACCGGACAGTGCGCCGCTGCTGCGCAACGCCGACGCCGCGATGTATCACGCGAAGGGCGTCGGCCGGAACAACTACCAGTTCTTCACGCGCGACATGAACGCCCGCGTGGTCGAGCGCGTGGAGATCGAGGCCCGGTTGCGGCGCGCGATCGCCGCCGAGGAGTTCTCGCTGCACTTCCAGCCGCGCATCGATCTCACCGACAAGACCGTGATCGGCGTCGAAGCGCTGCTGCGCTGGAACGATCCCGAGTTCGGTATGGTGGCACCGTCGACCTTCATTCCCATCGCGGAGGAGTCCGGGCTGATCCTGCAGATCGGCGAGTGGGTCCTCAACGCGGCGTGCCGCCAGGTGCATCGCTGGCAGGAGCAGGGACTAGCGCACTTCCCGGTATCGGTGAACCTGTCGGCGGTCCAGTTCCGCCAGCGCGGCCTCGAACAGGTGGTGGCGGATGCCCTCAAGGCGAGCGGCATCGAGCCCGCGTACCTGGAGCTGGAAGTCACCGAGACGTCGATCATGCACGACATCGACGAGGTGCGGGGCACGCTCGACCGGTTGAAGGCCTTCGGCATCACCCTGTCGGTGGACGACTTCGGAACCGGCTACTCGTCGCTCGGGTATCTCAAGCGGCTGCCGCTCGACCGGCTGAAGATCGACCGGTCGTTCGTGAAGGACGTGACCGAGGATGCGGACGATGCGGCGATCACCGCGGCCATCGTCGCGATGGCGCGCACCCTGGGTCTCAAGACCATCGCCGAAGGCGTGGAAACCGAAGCCCAGCTCGCGTTCCTGAAGGGGCTCGGGTGCGAGGAGGGACAGGGCTATTACTTCTCACGGCCGCTGCCGCCGGAGGCACTGGCGGAGTACGTCCGGAAGCGTAGCGCGCGGTAGGCGGAAGGAACTGCAACGCCCTTCACCGCGAAGGACGCGAAGGTACGCGAAGGAAAAGCGAAGGCTCCGGGGCTGGTGAAGGCCTTGCGGAGTAGTGTCGACCCGAGGTCTTCCCGCAGTTCCTTCGCTTCCTTCGCGGTAAACGATCTTGATCTTGAACCTGCGGTTCAGTGCAAGCGCTCGAAGATCGCCGCGATACCCTGACCGCCGCCGATGCACATCGTGACCAGCGCATAGCGCCCGCCGACGCGCTCCAGTTCGTACAGCGCCTTGATGGTGATGATGCAACCGGTGGCGCCGATCGGATGGCCCAGCGCCACGGCACCGCCGTTCGGGTTGACCTTCGCCGGATCGAACTTGAGGTCGCGTGCCACCGCGCAAGCCTGTGCAGCGAACGCTTCGTTCGATTCGATCACGTCCATGTCGGCCACCGTGAGGCCGGCCTTCTTCATCGCGCTGGTTACCGCGGGCACCGGACCGATGCCCATGATCGCCGGATCGACGCCCGCGTGGCCGTAGGCCACCAGACGGGCGAGCGGCTTGAGTCCCTTCTTTTCCGCCGTCGCGCGATCCATCAGCACCACGGCGGCGGCCGCGTCGTTCAAGCCTGAGGCATTGCCGGCGGTGACCGTGCCGTCCTTCTGGAACACAGTCTTCAGCTTCTGCATGTCCTCGATCGTCGCACCCTGACGCACGTGCTCGTCGGTGTCGAACGCCACCGGACCCTTCTTGCTCTTCACCTCTATGGGCAGGATCTGCGACTTGAAACGGCCCTCCGCGATGGCGCGCTCGGCGCGATGATGGCTTTCCAGGGCGAATTGATCCTGTGCGTCGCGAGAAATGCCCCACTTCGCGGCGATGCGCTCGGCGGTGACGCCCATGTGCTGCTTGTCGAACGGGTCGGACAGCGCACCCACCATCCAGTCGACGAGAGCGCCGTCGCCCATGCGCTGGCCCCAGCGGGCCGAGGGCATCACGTAACCCGAGCGGCTCATGCTCTCGGCCCCACCGGCGAGTGCGACGTCGGCATCCCCGAGCTTGACCGATTGCGCCGCGCTGATGATGGCCTGGAGACCGCTGCCGCACAGTCGGTTCAGCGTGAGCGCCGGCGTCTCCTTCGGAATGCCGCCGTTCATCGCGCACACGCGCGCGAGGTACATGTCCTTGGGTTCGGTCTGGATCACGTTGCCGAATACCACGTGGCCGATCTCCTCGGGCGCGACACCGGCCCGCTTGATCGCTTCGCGCGTGACCTGCGCGCCCAGTTCCGTCGGTGCGATGTCCTTCAACGTGCCGCCGAAATCCCCGATCGCGGTCCTGACGCCGCTCACTATCACCACTTCACGTTCGTTCGCCACAGTCGCCTCCCATGTCGACACCCGGCAAATCCGAGGTGTGTTTCGTTGCCTTTGTTCGCACGAAGGGCGCCGGGCCGCCCCAGGCCCTTCGTGCCGTTCAACTCAAGATGAAGCGCACGTGCGATCGGGGACCGCGAAGCCATTCTCCGATCGCGTACGCTTTATCTTTCCACAGCCAGTGCCACCCCCATCCCCCCGCCGATGCACAGGCTGGCGAGACCGCGCTTCGCATCGCGCCGGATCATCTCGTGCAGCAGGGTGACCAGGATACGGCAGCCCGACGCCCCGATCGGATGGCCGATCGCGATCGCGCCGCCGTTCACGTTCACCTTCGAGGTGTCCCAGCCCATGTCGCGGTTGACCGCGATCGCCTGGGCGGCGAAGGCCTCGTTGATCTCCATGAGATCGATGTCCTTCGGTGTCCAGCCGGCCTTCGACAGACACAGCTTGCTGGCGGGTACCGGGCCCATGCCCATGAACTTCGGGTCGACACCGGCGGAAGCGTAGGCCTTGATCTTCGCGAGCGGCTTCAGGCCGAGTTGCGCGGCCTTGGCTGCCGACATCATCAGCACTGCGGCCGCTCCATCGTTGAGTCCCGAAGCGTTCCCGGCGGTCACGCTGCCTTCCTTGTCGAACGCCGGCTTCAAGCCCGCGAGCGTCTCGACCGTGGTGCCGTGCTTCGGATACTCGTCGGTGTCGAACACCGCCGGCGGACCCTTGCGGCTCGGGATCTCGATGCCGACGATTTCGTCCTTGAACCGGCCGGCCTTCTGCGCGGCCTCCGCCTTCTGCTGGGAATGCGCCGCGAACGCGTCCTGATCGGCGCGCGACACGCCCCATTTCTTCGCGATGTTCTCCGCGGTCGTCCCCATGTGGTACTGGTTGTACACATCCCACAGGCCGTCGACGATCATCGAGTCCACCAGCTTGGTGTCGCCCATGCGGGCGCCGTCGCGTGAGTTGGGCAGCACGTGCGGTGCGGCGCTCATGTTCTCCTGCCCGCCGGCCACCACGATCTCGGCATCGCCCGCCTTGATGGCCTGCGCCGCGAGGTGCGTTGCCTTGAGGCCGGACCCGCATACCTTGTTGATGGTCATCGCAGGCACCATGTCGGGCAGCCCCGCGAAGATCGACGCCTGCCGCGCCGGATTCTGCCCCGAGCCGGCGGTGAGCACCTGGCCCAGCAGCACTTCGCTCACCAGTTCCGGCTTGACGCCGGTACGTGCAAGCAGCGCCTTGATCACTGCGGCGCCCAACTGCGGTGCGGGCATCCTCGCGAGCGTGCCCCCGAACTTACCGACGGCGGTGCGGACTGCACCGACGATGACGACCTCGTCCATGACTGAAGCTCTCCTCGTGTGAGTGGTCCCCACCCGACGGCGGGTAGCTACGCCAAGGTTAGTGCGGCTGTTTTTGTTGCGGCGCAGGAAAAAGGACTATACGCGCCTCGGCGGACGGCTGTCGAGACGGTGCTGCGGCACAGCATTCCGAATCCGGTGCCGGCTCCGGCAGCCCCGTTCTCAGTCGTCCGGGGGCACCAGCCGGTCGAGCTCCCGCCGGGCCTTCTTCGTGGGCCGGCCCTTGTGCAGCGGGTTCACCGGACGGGCGGCACGAACCTGCGCGGCGACCCCCTCGCGAGCGAGGCGGCTTTCCTCAGCCTCGGAGTAGAGCTTCTGGGCCTCCGGCGCCGGGCCGCGGCGGTCCGAAAGGCCCAGCACCGTCACGGTCCACGCGTAGGGGCCGACCCGGATCACGAGCTCATCGCCGACCTTGATCACCTTGGCCGGCTTCACCCGTTCGCCGCTGACCTGCACCTTGCCGCCGTCCACGGCTTCGGCTGCCATCGAGCGCGTCTTGAAGAAGCGCGCTGCCCACAGCCACTTGTCGATCCGCAACCGCTCGGGCGGCTCGCTCAATGCCGGGTTGCTCCGGCCTGGGTCTGCAACTGCGCGGCGAACACCTGTTCCGCGTCCACCGGATCGAGCGTGTAGCGCTTGCGGCAGAACTCGCACGTCACCTCGACCTTGCCGCGTTCCTCGATGATGGAATGCACCTCGTCGCGGCCGAGCATGCGCAGCATCGCCGTGACGCGTTCGCGCGAGCACGAGCAGCGGAACGCGAGCGGCGTCGATTCGAACACGCGCACGTCCTCCTCGTGGAACAGGCGACGGATGACTTCCCGGGCGGGCAGCTTGAGCAACTCGTCGGCGCTCAGGGTGGCACCCAGATGAGTCGCGCGATTCCACATGTCGGCGTCGGCGCCTTCCTGCTCGGGCAATTTCTGCAGCAGCATGCCGGCGGCCTGCCGGTCGTCGCATGCAAGCCACAACCGCGTCTGCAACTGCTCCGAAGTCGCCATGTAGTGTTCGAGCACCGCGGCGACGCTGCCGCCGCTCAGGTCGACCACACCCTGATAGGACTGCGTGCCGTCGGTGGGCACGAGCGTGATCACGAAGCGGCCGCCGCCCACGAGTTCCGCGAACGGCGCGTCCTGCAGTTCGCCGTCCCAGCTCGCGGTGGCCCGCAGCGTGCCCTCGCTCGTGACTTCCACCACCACCAGCTTGATCGGTCCTTGCCCCTGCATCTGCATGATCAGCGCTCCGTCGAACTTGAGCGTGGCCGAGAGCAGCGCGCCGGCGGCCATCAGTTCGCCCAGCAGCGTGCGCAGCGGCGCGGGGTATTCGTGCCGCTCCAGCACCGCACGCCAGGTCGCATCGAGGTGCACCAGCTGCCCGCGCACCGGCGTGTTCTCGAACAGAAAACGTTGTAGCGAGTCGGTCACTTCGGGCTCGCCTCGTGGGATTCGCGCAGCACGCGCCGCTGCACCTTGCCGGTTGTAGTCATGGGGAGTTGTGATGCGAATTCGAAGAGTTTCGGACACTGGTAGGGGGCTAGGCGAGCGCGCACGTGCGCGCGAATGTCCGCCTCCAGCGTCTCGGAGGCGGAGTGCCCCGCCGTGAGTACCAGCACCGCCTTGACGATGCTGCCGCGTTCCTCGTCGGGCACGCCGATCACCGCGGCATTCGCCACGGCCGGATGCCGCAGCAGGCAGTTCTCGATCTCGGACGGGCCGATGCGATAGCCGGCGCTCTTGATGACGTCGTCGGTCCGGCCGCGATACCAGAGGTAGCCGTCCTCGTCGCGCACTGCGAGATCGCCCGTGCGGCCCCAGGCACCTTCGAACTTGTCGATCGTGGCCTCCGGGTTGTTCCAGTACTCGAGGAACATCACGGGGTCGCCTTCGCGATGCACGCAGATCTCGCCCAACGTGCCGTCGGGCACCGGTTGGCCGGCATCGTCGAGCAGCTCGATGCGATGGCCCGGATACGGCCGCCCCATGGCGCCGGGCTTGGGTTGGAAGACGCGGGCGCAGCCGCCCACCACGTAGTTCATCTCGGTCTGACCGAAGATCTCGTTGATCGTCACGTCGAGTTCGCGCCGGGCCCAGTCCGCCACGGCTTCGCCCACCGCTTCGCCGCCGCTCATGAGGCTGCGCAGACGTACGTCGTGGCGCGCCCGCACGTTGCCCACTTCCTTCAGGATCATCTTGAGCGCGGTGGGAAACAGGAACGCGTTGCGCACGCCGTACTTCGCCATCAGCCAGCACGCGCGCTCCGGATCGAAGCGTCCCCGGTAGGCGAGGATCGGCATGCCGTAGTGCAAGGTCGGCAACAGCGCGTCGAACAATCCGCCGGTCCACGCCCAGTCCGCCGGTGACCAGAACATGTCGCCCGATTCCGGAAAGAAATCGTGCGAACAGCAGAAGCCGGAAAGGTTGCCGATCAGCGTGCGATGCGCGATCAGCGCACCCTTGGGCGAACCCGTGGTGCCGCTGGTGTAGATGATCATGGCCGGGTCGTCGGCCGCGGTGTCGACGCAGGCGAACTCGCGGCTCGCGCGCGCGATGAGGTCATCCCAGGCGAGCACGCCGGTTTCGCGAGCGCCAGCGACGCCGATCACGTGCTGCAGGTCGGGTGTTCGATCCCTGACCGCCCACAGCTTCGGCAGCGTGTCAGGATCGACGATCGCCGCTTTCGCGCTGGCATCGACCAGGCGGTATTCCAGCGCATCGGGTCCGAAGAGATGCGACAGCGGCAACGCGATCGCTCCCATCTGGTAGCAGGCCACGTGCGCAATCGCCGTCTCGGGCCGTTGCGGCAACAGGATCGCGACCCGGTCACCGCGCCGCACACCGAGTGCGGCGAGCGCGTTCGACAGCGCGTTGGCACGCACCTGGAGGTCCCAGTACGTATACGCAGCCGTCGCGCCGGATTCGTCTTCGAAATACAGCGCGAACCGGCTGCGATCCGGGGCGTGGCGGCCGCATACCTCGTGGCCGATGTTGTAACGGGCCGGCACCTGCCAGCGGAATCGCGCCACCAGATCGTCGTAGGTGCGCGCGTCTCGCGGCAGGAACATGGATTCAGGTGCCGGGATCATTCCGCCGTCTTGCGATAGAGGCGATAGCGCTCACGGCCGTCACCGGCGCGATGGCCCTCCCAGACCAGCTCCCAGGGGCGGGTCATCTCGCCGCGCTCAGTCGTGCCTTCGGTGAACAGCAGATCGCATCCCTGCGGCGAGTTGCCGGCTTCGACGCGCTGCGTGACGATGTCGCCGAAGTAGTGCAGCAGTGCCCGCTGCGACTCGCCGAGCGAGATGCTGACGATGCAGCCGTGGTCCTTCGGCAGCGCGGCGCTCAGCGACGCGATCATGTTCCGATAGGACTTCGCGTTGTCCACGTAGCCGATCCCGAGCGTCATCAGCACGCCCCACAAGGCCGTGGCGCCGACGGCCCAGGCGAGCAGCGGTCGTTCGGGCGAGCGACGGATATTGAACATGAAGGTGACCCACGCCGCGGTGAGGACGCCGGCCACGATCATCGTCGGGATGCGGATGCTCGGTTCGTAGCCCGGTTCCATGCGCGCCATGTGTGCGGCGAGCCGTGCAGGCACGCCGAACTCGATCGCGATCCAGTAGAACCAGATCGCCGCGATGAAGAACAGGAAGAACGCGATCGAGAACCAGAAGAACGCGTATTGCCCGCCGCGGGGTACGCTCGGCAGCCGGGGAATCGCGAGCAGCGCGAGAGGCGCCAGCAGCGGCAGCGCCAGGACCTCGCGTCGCTCGTGCGAGCCGCTCAGGACGATCAGCGCGACGAGGAACACCGTGAGCGGCACAGCGATGCCCGGGTCGGACAGCTGCTTCCGGCCGTGCCACAGCGACCATGCGGCGAACGGCAGCGCCGGCCATGCGAACCACGGCAACACGCCGAGGTAGTAGAAGAAGGAGCCGCGCTCCGAGCGTGGCAGCCCGCCGCCGAAATAGCGGCCGAGGTCCGCCGAAAGCCAGTCGGCAAACAACTGCGGCGCGCTGAAATAGAGGGTCGCGGGCCAGGCGGCGATCCAGGGCAGTGCCGCCAGCAGGATCATGAGGCCGGTACCGAGCATGGTGCGCGTCCGGTAGTGTGGCGCGAAGGCGGGCAGCAGCGCGCAAGCGATGGTCAGTGCCGCAGCTCCGGCCGTTCCCTTCGCCAGGAAGGCGAGGCCGATGCCGGTGCCGGCGATCAGGCCGCCGGCCTGCGGGCGGCGCAGGGACAGGGCGAGGCCATGGCAGCCCGCGGCGAATGCCGTGAGCAGGGCGTTGTCGGGAACCAGCAGGTGCCCCGGAAGCACCAGACCGATGGAACTCAGCAACAGGACGGGCGCCAGCCATTCGCGCCCCGGCCCGTACAGTTCCTTCGCGGCCTGCGCCAGCAACCAGAACGTGAGCGCGCCATAGACCACGTTGACCAGCCGCACGGCGTCGTGGAGCGGCAGGACGGGCGACAGCAGCTTGCCCACTACCGCGGCGCTCAGGTAGTAGAAGGGCGGGTGCCGCAGGAACGGTTCCCCCGCCAACGCCGGGATGGTCCAGTCGCCCGACACCAGCATCTGGTGCACGACGCCGAAAATGAAGGCCTCGTCCGGCTTCCACGGATCGCGGCCCAGCAGGCCGGGAACGATCCAAAGCACGCACAGGACCGTTGCCACGACCCCCGGTCGCTGAGCGATGTACGCCGTGAGCGGTTCGTAGCGGAGTCGGTGGGCGCCCAGAATCATGTGTCGCTCATTTTACGGGCAGGTGCCCGCGCACCCATGAAAAAAGGCAGCCGAGGCTGCCTTGTTTCGGTTCCGGCCCCGGGGCGGCTTACTTGGTCGCGTCCTTGGGCTTGCGCGAGTAGCGCTGGTTGAACTTCTCGATGCGGCCGGCCGTGTCCACCACCTTGTGCTTGCCGGTGTAGAACGGGTGCGAAGCGGACGAGATCTCGACCTTGATGACCGGGTATTCCTTGCCGTCTTCCCACTTCATGGTCTCGCGGCCCTTGGTGTCGAGCGTCGAGCGGGTCAGGAACGCGAAATTCGCGCTGCTGTCGAGGAAGAGGACTTCCTTGTACTCGGGGTGAATGCCTTCTTTCATGTCGCTGCCTTTTCTGCCGTGGGCCCGGCGATTCCGACCGCCTGGGTAGGGTGTCCGCGTCGGCCCCTTCGAGAGGGATTCCGGCCACGAAAAGGCGCGGATTATCCACGGATCGAGGGGGGGAGGCAAGGGTGGTGGCGGCCGTCCTCACGGCGGCGGGGCTGCCTGCCCCCACCCTAACCCACCCCCAGCGACGCCGGCGGAGGGGACGTACACCCCTTCCCCCGCCGCAGGTGGGGGAAGGTCGGGATGGGGGCAGCAACTGCGAACCCGCCTACCCCCGGCGCATCTGCTCGAAGAAATCGTGGTTGTTCTTGGTCGTCCGCAGCTTGTCCACCAGGAATTCCGTGGCTTCCAGCTCGTCCATGGGGTAGAGCAGCTTGCGCAGCACCCAGACCTTCTGCAGGACGTCCTGCTTCAACAGGAGTTCCTCGCGCCGGGTCCCGGACCGGTTCACGTTGATCGCCGGATAGATCCGCTTCTCGGCCATGCGCCGGTCGAGGTGGATCTCCATGTTGCCGGTGCCCTTGAACTCCTCGTAGATCACGTCGTCCATGCGCGAGCCGGTGTCGATCAGCGCGCTCGCGATGATGGTGAGGCTGCCGCCTTCCTCGATGTTGCGGGCCGCGCCGAAGAAGCGCTTCGGCCGTTGCAGCGCGTTCGCGTCGACCCCACCGGTCAGCACCTTGCCCGAGGCGGGCACGACAGTGTTGTAGGCACGTGCGAGCCGCGTGATGGAATCGAGCAGGATCACCACGTCCTTCTTGTGCTCCACCAGGCGCTTCGCCTTCTCGAGCACCATCTCCGCCACCTGCACGTGGCGCGTCGCCGGTTCGTCGAAGGTGGACGACACCACTTCGCCGCGCACCGAGCGCTGCATCTCGGTCACTTCCTCCGGCCGCTCGTCGATCAACAGCACGATCAGGATGACGTCGGGAAAGTTCGCCATCAGCGAGTGGGCGATGTGCTGCAGCATCACCGTCTTGCCGCTCTTCGGACTCGCCACCAGCAGGCCGCGCTGGCCCTTGCCGATGGGCGCGATGATGTCGACGATGCGGCCGGTCAGGTTCTCCTCCGATTTGATGTCGCGCTCGAGCACGAACTGCTCGGTGGGGAACAGCGGCGTCAGGTTCTCGAAGAGGATCTTGTTCTTCGTGTTCTCGGGCGACTCGCCGTTGACGCGATCCACCTTCACCAGCGCGAAGTAGCGCTCGCCTTCCTTCGGCGTGCGGATCTCGCCTTCGATCGAATCCCCGGTGTGCAGGTTGAAGCGGCGGATCTGCGACGGGCTCACGTAGATGTCGTCCGGCCCCGCCAGGTAGGAGGTGTCGGGCGAGCGCAGGAATCCGAAACCGTCCGGCAGAACTTCCAGCGTCCCGTCGCCGAAAATGCTCTCGCCGCGCTTCGCCGAGTTCTTGAGCAGCGCGAAGATCAGATCCTGCTTGCGCATCCGGTTCGCGTTCTCGATCTCGTTCGTCGTGGCCATGTCGACGAGCTCGGTGACGTGTAGATGCTTCAGGTCGGAAAGATGCATGGCGAAGCGCGCGGGCTGCCTTGAGGAAACGTCGGGGGTGGGTGCTGCCGGGCGGGGGACCGCAAGGCCGTCCCGGGTGGGGACGGCGTCGAGCGGGTACGGCAGGTACGACCGGGGACTGGTACGAGGGGCGCCGCGGGGAAGGGGTGCGGCGGCTCCGGGGAGAAGTGCGAGGGACGCTAGCTCAGGTCAAAGTACGCTGTCAATGAAGGCCTTCAGCTGGGATTTCGGCACGGCGCCCACCTTCTGGGCCTCCATGCTGCCGGCCTTGAAGATCTGCAGCGTCGGGATGCCTTTGATGCCGTACTTGCGCGGCGTCGCGGCGTTCTCGTCGATGTTGAGCTTGGTGACTTTCAGCTTGCCGGCATATTCCGTGGCGAGCTCGTCGAGGCTCGGCGCGATCATTTTGCAGGGGCCGCACCATTCGGCCCAGAAGTCCACCAGGACCGGAACGTCGGACTGCAGGACTTCGGATTCGAAAGTATCGTCGGTGATGTGGTGAATGTGTTCGTTCATCGCAGGCTTCGAAGCGGATTCAAGTCCCTGGCGGGACCGGGGGAGCCCTTCCCGGGCGGAAAGGGCGGACAGGTACGAATCATCCTAGCCCACTCCAGGGCGCCTGGAAAGGTCGGCCCCGCTGGTACAATCCGGGCCTCCAAACGCACCAGAACGGCGCGTGCGGCCGACGGGCCACCACGCGCATCCCTCCCGCAGGATTTCCGAAAGAATCATGACTTACGTCGTTACCGAGAGCTGCATCAAGTGCAAGTACACCGACTGCGTGGACGTCTGTCCGGTGGACTGTTTCCGCGAAGGCCCCAACTTCCTGGTCATCGACCCCGACGAGTGCATCGACTGTACGCTGTGCGTGGCCGAATGCCCCGTGGAAGCGATCTTCGCGGAGGACGACGTGCCGACCGACCAGCGCGAGTTCATCGAGCTGAACGCCGAGCTCGCCAAGGTGTGGCAGCCGATCATCGAGAAGAAGGATGGCCCGCCCGACGCCGACGAATGGAAGGACAAGAAGGGCAAGCTGCAGTATCTGGAGCGGTGACGCCGGGCCGCCGGGTCGCCCAGCACGCGGGCCGCCTGGAGCGGCCCGTTTCGTTTCAAGAGACGTTCCCCCCGACAGGCCTGCGGCTTCTCCCCCCGAGGGGCCAGCCCACTTGGGGCGGCCCGGCGTGGGCTGAGATGTCAGCGCCCATGATTGGGCAGTGCCCAGCGCGGCTGGGGCGCACAGCCCCTTGGCGCATCGTGGGCGGTAGGTGAGTCGAGCGATGTCACCGGAACTGCTGAATGCAATCGGTGCCGGTGCCACGGTCCTCACGCCGAACCGGCGCCTCGCTCGCGCACTCAAGGTCGCGTTCGACCGCAGCCAGCGCGAAGCCGGCGCCCAAGTGTGGCCCGCGGCGGATGTGCTGCCCTGGTCGGCCTGGCTCGACCGCATCTTCGAGACGCTGATCCGCGACGAACCCGGCGTGCGGGTTCTGGCGCCCGCTCAGGAGCTGGCGCTCTGGCAGCGTGTGGTGGCCGACTCGCCGGTGGCCCATGCGCTGCTCGATACCGCTGCGACCGCGCGAACCGCGCGCGAGGCCGCGCAACTCGATCGCGCGTGGCGCCTCGATGTGCGCACCTCCGGCGCCCCGCTGCATGACGACGCTCGAGCGTTCGTCGGGTGGGCTGCGCGCTACCGCGAACTCTGTGAGTCGGGCGCGTGGGTCGACGGGGCCGCGGTACCGGACGAAGTCGCGGCGCGCATGGACTCGACGCACGCGTCGAAGATCGGCCGGCTGATTGCCTACGGCTTCGATGCGCTGACACCGCAGCAGCAAGCGTTGTTCGAAACGATGCGCGCTGCCGGCGCGCAGGTGGAGGAGATGCTGCCGTCCGGCGTGGAAGGCGCCATTGCGCGTCGCCTGTTCGCCACGCCGGCGGACGAATTGAGCGGCGTCGCGCTTGCGGTGCGTGCCCTCCTGCAGGCCGACCCGCAACTCTCGATCGGCGTCGTGGTGCCGGATCTTTCGCAACGGCGGGCGCAAGTGCTGCGCACGTTCGACGATGCGCTGGAACCTGCGCGCGTTCTTGCTCCGGGGACGGTTGCGCCGCGATCCTGGAACATCTCCCTCGGGGCACCGCTTGCGTCGACGGCGCCGGTCCATACCGCGCTCACGATCCTGCGGTTCGCTCGCGGATCGGTATCCGCACAGGATGTCGGACTGTTGCTGCGCTCCCCGTTCCTCGTGGCGGCGGAACAGGAACACGCGGCGCGTGCACTGCTGGACGCGCGCCTGCGGCGCATCGGCCGGCTCCAGTTCGACATCGTCGCCGTCCAACGCGAAGCCTTTGCGCGCGATCGCGAGCAACCTCACGCGTGCCGTGCGCTCGCCGAGCGTCTCGATGCATGGCAAGCAGTTGTGCGCGATGCCACGCGCCTGCGCCAGTTGCCTTCGGCGTGGAGCACGACGTTCCTGGCGGTGCTGGCCGGGCTCGGCTGGCCGGGCGAGCGTGCCCTCGACAGTGACGAATACCAGGCGTGGGAAGCATGGCGCGCCGTGGTGGCTGGGCTCGCGGCCCTCGATCCGGTGCTGGGGTCGCTGCGCTACGACGACGCCCTGACGTGGCTCGCGCGCATGTCCGCCGATACGCTGTTCCAGCCCGAGTCCGGCGACGTGGCGGTCCAGGTGCTGGGGACGCTCGAATCGGCCGGACTCGAGTTCGATCACCTCTTCGTCATCGGCCTTCAGGACGATGCGTGGCCGCCGTCCGCGCGACCGAACCCGCTGTTGCCGATCGCGTTGCAGCGACTGCGTGGCGTGCCCCACGCGGATGCGCGTTGGGAACTGGCATTCGCGCAGCGCATGATGGCGCAATGGCGTGTCGCCGCGCGCAAGCTGCACGTCAGCTGCGCCGAGCGCGACGGCGATCGCGTACTGCGTCCGAGCGCGTTGATCGCGGCCTTCGACGTCGAGCAGGGTGAGGCGCCGGCGCAGACCTACGCCGAGCGCATGCATGAAGCAGGGCGCATGGAGCTGTTCACCGACACCGTGGCTCCGGCGCTCGCTTCCGGTTACGAAGCGGGCGGCGGGGCCAGCGTTTTCGAGAACCAGTCGGCGTGTCCCTTTCGCGCGTTCGCGCGACATCGGCTCGGTGCGCGCCGTCTGGAGGAGGTCCGCGCCGGCCTCGATGCCCGCGAGCGCGGGACGCTGCTGCACCGCACGGCCGCGCATTTGTGGGGCGAGATCGAATCGCAGGCACGGCTGCTGTCGATGGGTGATGCCGAGATCGATGCTGCCGCTGGCCGCGCAGCCGATGCGGCGCTGGCGACGCTGGCTCGCGATCGACCCGACGCCTTGTCCCCCGCTTTCGCCGCCATCGAACGGGAACGACTTATGGAACTCGTGACGAAACTGCTCGCGCTCGAGCGGACACGCGCTCCTTTCCGGGTCGTGGGGCGCGAGGCGCCGCGCATCCTGTCGGTCGGTGGGCTCGCCCTGCGCGCCCGCGTCGATCGCATCGACGCGCTCGACGACGGCCGCCACGTCGTGCTCGACTACAAGACCGGTGCTGCGATGCCGGCACATTGGCTGGGTGAGCGGCCCGATGCGCCGCAGTTGCCGCTCTATGCGGTCACCGACGATAGCGAGGTGGCTGCCGTGGCCTTCGCCGCAGTGAATGCCCGCGAGGCCGTGTTCCGCGGTCTCGCATCCGAGTCCGGTCTGTTGCCCGGTGTCGATACGGTGGAGAGCATCCATGCCCCGGCGACGGCCATCGATGGATGGACCGGATTGTTCGCGCTGTGGCGCCAGACGCTCGACCGGCTTGCGGCCGAGTTCCTCGCGGGTCACGCTGCCGTTGCGCCCAAGAACTATCCGCAGACGTGCCGCTATTGCGAACTCGGTGTGCTGTGTCGGGTGCGCGAGCAACTCGATGCCGCTGCCGATCCGGACGAGGGCGATGCCGGTGAGTGACCGGCCGATCGCGGACGCCGCCGCGCGCGCGCGTGCGCTCGACCCGCAAAGCTCGTTCATCGTCCAGGCGCCGGCGGGATCCGGCAAGACCGGGCTGCTCATCCAGCGCATGCTGGCGCTGCTCGCGACCTGCGAAGCGCCGGAGGAGATCGTCGCCATCACGTTCACGCGCAAGGCCGCGGCGGAGATGCGCGACCGCGTTCTCGATGCGCTGAAGCGTGCGGTCGACGACATGCCGCCCCCTGAGGCGCACGACCGCCGCACCTGGGAGCTTGCGCGGGCAGCCCGCGCGCGCGATATCGCGCTCGCGTGGGGTATCGATGCGAATCCTGGACGGCTCAGGATCCAGACGATCGATGCGCTGTGTCAAAGTCTGACTCGCCAGATGCCGGTACTGTCCGGGTTCGGCGTGCCGCCCGAAACGCTGGAGGACGCGCGGCCGCTGTATGTGGAAGGCGCTCGCCGCACGCTCGCGATGCTCGACGGCGACGGAGCGGCGGCACAGGCAGTCGCGCGCCTGTTGCGGCACCTCGACAACGACGTCGGGATCGCGGAAGGGCTGCTCGCGGGCATGCTGGCGCGGCGCGACCAATGGCTGCGCCACGTGGCCGATCCGCGCTCGCCGCGGCTCGAGCGTGTGGTGCTGGAGCAAGGGCTGCGAGATGCGACCGTCGACGCACTCAGTCATCTCGCCGCGCTCGTTCCCTACGAACTCGCACCGGAACTGATCGCCTTGGCGCGCTACGCGGCCGGCAACCTGGTCGCGGCGGGCAAGGACTCGCTGGTTTGCGCGTTGCTGGACCTGGAGGCACTGCCGGAGCCGGTCCCGGAAGCGCTCGCCTCCTGGCGCGGCCTGGCTGCACTGCTGCTCACCAACGAAGGGGACGTCCGCAAGCGCGTGGATGTGAACATCGGCTTCCCGTCGTCGCAGGACAAGTCCGAGAAGACGATGCGCGCCGCTTGGAAGGATCGAATGGCGACCGCATTGTCCGCGCTCGACGAACACCCCGAGTTCGTCGCAGAACTCGGTCTCACGCGCAGGCTGCCTCCACCGCACTACGATGAGTCGCAGTGGGAACTGGTCGAAGCGCTGGTGGCCGTCCTGCCGCTCACCGTGGCGCAGCTCGATCTGCTGTTCCGCGAACGACGTCAGGTAGATTTCACAGCGGTGTCGCAAGCGGCGGTGCGGGCATTGGGCCAAGCGGATGCGCCCACCGATCTCGCACTCGCTCTCGACTATCGCATCCGCCATCTGCTGGTGGACGAGTTCCAGGACACGTCACAGTCGCAGTACGAACTCCTCTCACGCTTGACCGCCGGCTGGGAACCGGATGATGGGCGCACGCTGTTCGTGGTGGGCGATCCGATGCAGTCCATCTACCGGTTCCGCGAAGCGGATGTGGCGCTGTATCTGCGCGCACGGATGGAGGGTGTCGGCAGTGTGCAGCTCGAACCGCTCGCACTCGGCGTCAATTTCCGCTCCGACTCAGGCATCGTCGATTGGGTGAACGAGACGTTCGTGCGCCTGCTGCCGGAGGCGGAGGATCTCGCGAGCGGCGCAGTGCGCTACTCGCCCTCCGAGGCGGTGCATCCGGCCGCCGAGGGTGCGGCGATCATGGTGCACCCCGCGGCGCGACGAGACCGCGAAGCCGAGGCCGGACAAGTGGTATCGCTCGTGCGTCGGGCGAGAACCGAGCAGCCCGATCAGAGTATCGCGATCCTGGTGCGGTCGCGCTCGCATCTGTCGCACATCGTGCCGGCACTCAAGGCGGCGAACATCGGCTTCCAGGCCATCGACATCGACCTGCTCGCGGACCGGCCGGTGGTGCAGGACCTTCACGCGCTCACGCGAGCGCTGGTGCATCCGGCCGATCGCGTCGCGTGGCTGGCGGTGTTGCGCGCACCGTGGTGCGGCCTGTCGCTTGCGGACCTCGAAGCCGTGGCCGGCTTCGACTCCTATGTGTGCGTCTTCGACGCCTTGCAGCGGCCCTACGTGATCGAACGCCTGTCGGTGGTCGGACGAGCGCGCGGGGCGCGCATCGTCGCCTGTGTGCAACGATTCGTCGATCAGCGCGGGCGAGGACCGCTGCGCCGGCGTGTCGAAGGCGCGTGGCTGGCGTTGGGCGGGCCGGCCACGGCGATCGAGGCAGCGGACCTGGCCGACGCCGAGACCTATCTTGCGACCCTCGACGAACTGGAAGACGGCGGTGACCTCATCGACTTCGTCGAACTCGACGAGGCCGTTGGGAAACTCTACGCGCGACCGGATCCGGCGGCCGACGAGCGACTTCAGATCATGACGATCCACAAGGCGAAGGGGCTCGAATTCGATACGGTGATCCTGCCGGGCCTGGGCTACGCACCGCGCGAGTCCGACAAACCCTTGCTGCGCTGGATGGAACAGCCGCGCGAGCACGGCGACAGCGATCTGCTGCTGGCGCCGATCCGTGCGCGCTCGCGCGACGAGGATCCCATCTACGACTACCTCGAGCGACTGGACAAGGCGAAGGGCGAGCACGAGGACTGCCGTCTGCTGTATGTCGCGGCCACACGGGCGCGCAAACGACTGCATCTGATCGGACACGCCAATGTGCGCAACGGCGACGTCGCGCCGGCCAAGCGGTCGTTGCTGGAGCGCCTGTGGCCTGCGGTCAATCAGGACTTCGAAGGCCTGGCGGAGGCGTCCGACACCGATGGTGAACCATCGGGCGCGGGGCCGGTTCACCCGCGCAACGTGCTGCGCCGTCTGACCGCTGATTGGTCGCCTCCGCCCTTGCCCGCATCCGTGATGGCGCCGCGGCCGGAGGCGACGGCATCGGGATCCGGCGATGTCGAGTTCTCCTGGGCCTCCGAAACCGCGAAGCACGTCGGCACGGTGGTGCATCGCGCGTTGCAGCGGATCGCGGACGACGGGTTGGAGATCTGGTCTGGGGTGAGCACGGCAACCCTTCGTGCCGCGCATGAGCGCGACTTGCGCCGGCTCGGTGTGCCCGAGGCCGAACTGGAGGGCGCGCTGGCGCGAGTGACCGCGGCATTGTCCGCCGCGGTCGCGGACGAGCGCGCGCGCTGGCTCTTCGCGCCTCACGCGGAAGCGCATTCCGAGTGGCGACTGACCGGTCTCGTCGGCACCGACCTGATCGACGTCGCGATCGATCGCACGTTCGTCGACGACGACGGCGTGCGGTGGATCGTCGACTACAAGACCGGCATGCACGAGGGTGCCGACCCGGAAGGCTTCCTCGACAACGAGCGCGAACGCTATCGTGCCCAGCTCGAGCGGTATGCTCTGCTCGTGGCGCGGCTCGATGCTCGTCCCATCCGGCTCGCGCTCTACTTCCCGCTGATGCGCGGCTGGCGGGAGTGGGAACCCGGTGCCCGCGCAACGCCTTGATCGCCACCTTACCTGGAGGTCTTCATGCTCATGCGTCTCGCTGCAACGATGATCGCGATGTTCCTGGCTCTGCCTGCGTGGGCCCAGTTCACCCTCGGCGGTGGCGTCGACTACATGCACTGGACCGAGGACACCTCGCCCGAAGTTCACGAGACCGGGCTGCTGGCCGTGTTGACCGCCGGGTGGACGATGAGTCGGGAGCGAGGCGCCTTGTTCGCCTGGCGCGGATCGATCTACGGCGGCGATGTGGACTACGACGGTGCCACGTTGTTTCCGCCGGTGCGATCCATTCAGGGAACGACGTCCTATCGCGGCACCACCCAGGAAGCGCAGTTCCGGTATCGCATTCCGGCCCGTGGCTCCGCGTGGGTCGATGTGGTCGTGTCGGGCGGCATCGATCTATGGGAACGCAAGTTGAACTCGTTCCAGAAGGAGAACTATCTCATCGGGTTTGCGCGGCTCGGTTTCGAACTGGATCGCAGTGAGCGCGGCATTGTCGCAGCGGCCGGCTTGAAGCAACCGTTCCACACCTACGAGGAAGCCTACCTCGACGGGATGAATCCCAATCCCATCGAGCTGAAACCGGGCAAGAAACCGTCGGCCTATGCCATGCTGGGCTATCGCTTCGACGCGCACTGGAAGTTGATGGGTGTGTTCGATGCGCTGAGCCTCGGCGAGTCGCCTTCGACCGGAGCGTTCGTGCCCGGCTTCGGCAGCGGCCAGTTCTTCCAACCGGCCAGCACGCTGTACCGGATCGGCGTTCGCGTGGAATACACGTTCCGCTGATCGCCGCCACGCGCGGTGGTCGCGCGCGGGCGTCAGGGCAATCTTGAAATGGTGCTTCACCCGATGGAGAGGCGCTCGATGGGATTCGTTCCGAAGTTTCGAGACGACACATTCCGAGCGCACGGACAGTCACTGGAGCGTCATAATCGGTGCCTAGTATCCTGGTCTCACGACGAGGGGAAGGACCTTGCGCCGCATCGATCGAATCGCAGCCCATCGTATCGTGCGGATCGGATGCCGCCACGAGTTGCCGTCGCGTGTTCGACGGCAACGCGGCTTCACTCTCCTCGAGCTGTTGGTGGTGATGGTGATCATCGGGTTGCTGGCGGCGTACGTGGGGCCGAAGTACTTCTCGCAGATCGGCAAATCGGAAGTGAAGATCACCAAGGCGCAGATCGACGCGCTGGAGAAGGCGCTGGATGCGTATCGGCTGGACGTGGGTCGCTACCCGAGCACCGAGCAGGGGCTGGCGGCGCTTGAAGCGAAGCCTGCCAACGAAGCCAAGTGGGCGGGGCCGTATCTGAAGAAGGCGGTGCCGCTGGATCCGTGGGGCAAGCCCTATCAGTACCGCTCGCCGGGCGAGAAGGGCGAGTTCGACCTGTTCTCCTTCGGCAAGGATGGCCAGCCTGGTGGCGAAGGCGAGAACGCGGACATCACCAACTGGAATTGAGCCCGAGTCCCCATGCGTTATCGCGTCAAAGCCATGAAAGCCGGCGAGGGGGTAGTCTCCCTAGCACTTGAGGCGCGCGA
>Ga0164290_1000691_pt1 | contig 91794 bp, 80 predicted proteins | sample Micstemetagenome_FD_108782 | JGI IMG/M metagenome (GOLD analysis project Ga0164290, IMG submission 108782) | Contaminated culture microbial community from soil near Moab, Utah, USA - Microcoleus steenstrupii SON62 (Illumina Assembly) | ecosystem: Environmental > Terrestrial > Soil > Soil crust...
ACCAGAAGCAATCGGCACCGACAGGGATCCAACTCACGGCTGAGCCGCAGCGGGCAGGGCCAATGATATCGCCTGCCACCGAACCGTCAACCGTCCCGTCAAGATTTTTTAAAGACCCGCGGGACTCGTGGCGGCGCAGAATGAAATTATCGACCTGAATCAGCCCTGTTCTTCAGCCCAATCGGCGTGTTTCTCACCCGGAATCTTCTCTGTTGCTCCCACGATCACCTGCGATCCACGGCTTCCCCCGGTATCATGCAGGCATCTGAAATTCGTCCGCGTCCCCTGCAACAGAGGCCACCGTGAGCACTACCACCGCCGCCCCGCAAGTCGGCATCATCATGGGCAGTAAGTCTGACTGGGAGACGATGAAGTCTGCGGCGGAAATCCTGTCTCAAATGGGGGTTTCTCATGAGTGCCGCGTGGTTTCCGCGCACCGCACCCCGGAGTTCATGGTCGAGTACGCGAAGTCGGCCGCCGATCGTGGGTTGCAGGTGATTATCGCCGGGGCCGGAGGGGCCGCCCATTTGCCGGGGATGGTCGCCTCGCTGACCACATTGCCCGTCCTGGGTGTTCCCGTTCAAAGCAAAGCCTTGAAAGGACTTGATTCACTTTTATCGATCGTGCAGATGCCCGGGGGCATCCCCGTGGCGACCCTTGCGATCGGGGAAGCCGGGGCCAAAAATGCCGGATTGCTGGCGGCACGGATTCTGGCGATTCAGAACCCGGAATTGCGTATGAAGCTGCTGGTCTTTCAGGAACAACAGCGCGACCACGTGCTGGCGGAGAAGCTGCCATGAGACGGCCTCGGATGATCGAACCGGGTGGCACGCTCGGCATTCTTGGCAGCGGTCAACTGGGCCGCATGTTCGCGATTTCGGCGCGGCGGCTGGGCTATCGCGTCGTGGTGTTATCACCCGATGATGATACGCCGACTGGCCAGGTCGCTGATGTTGAAATCCAGGCCGATTACCTTGATCTGGAGCGCATCGCAGAGTTCGCCAGGCAGGTCGATGTTGTCAGCTTTGAATTCGAGAACGTCCCCGCCGCGACCACTGAAGCCTGTGAGAAGTTTGTGCCCGTGCGACCCGCCGGGCAGGTGCTGTATGTCTCTCAGAATCGGTTCCGTGAAAAGAGCTATCTGCGAGATGCTGGGTTGCCTGTCACGCCGTTTCACGACGTGCGTTCACTCGCAGACCTGGTAAACGCACTGAGACTCACCGGCGGGACGGGCGTATTGAAGACGGCCGACTGGGGTTACGATGGCAAGGGGCAAATTCGCATCGATGCCTCAACCGACCCCGTAGCCGCCTGGTCGCAACTCAATGTGCCACATGCCATCCTCGAAGAACTCATCGATTTCCATTGTGAGTTGTCGGTGGTCGCCGCGCGCGGGATCGACGGAGATCTGGTCACGTATGGTCCGATGTTGAATACGCATGCGCATCACATACTGGATGTTTCGATCGCACCGGCTCCGTTGGCCGATCGGGTGCTGGTGGAAGCCTGTGACATTGCCCGCAGTGTGCTGGAACGGATGAACGTGGTCGGCGTGATGTGCGTCGAGTTCTTTCTCACGAAAAGTGGCCAACTGCTGATCAATGAAACCGCACCGCGGCCGCATAATTCGGGACACCTGACGATCGATGCGCATGTGACGTGCCAGTTCGAGCAACAGGTGCGGGCCATTTGCGGATTGCCGCTGGGATCGAACCGTCAGCATCGACCGGCGGCGATGGCCAACCTGCTGGGAGACGTCTGGTTCCCAAACCCGCCCGACTGGTCGGCGGCCTGTGCCATGAACGATGTGAAGGTGCATCTCTACGGCAAAAAAGAGGCTCGAAAAGGCCGGAAAATGGGCCATTTGACGGTGCTCGCGGATTCCTCGGAGCAGGCGGCGCTTCGTGTTGTGGCAGCCAGACAGGCGCTGCAGTCGCGCTGAGTGGCTGATGACGGCTGATGGAGCCTATCAATCTGTCAGAATCCCTCGTTGTCGAAGACTTTGCCCGCCGGGAACGTACTGACCGGAGCCAGTGAGGTCGCTTTTGCGGGGCGGTTTGGCGAAGGAATGCTGGGGGCAGCCGAACGTAGTTTCTTCGATTCTGGGATGGTCGGTGAAACCGGCAGGAAACCATCTCCGGGATGGTAGACGGGAGGCGGACCAAAGCCATTTTCGTTGCCTCCGGCCGGCGAGAACACAGGAGGCGGAGCAAAGGGACTATTCGGATCGTGATATCGCACCGACGACTGTTGCAACATCAACTGAGCGGAATTCGCGGATGCGGTATTGGGATAGACCTCAATCAACTCCGTCAGAGACTTCTGGATCTCTTTCAACTTCTTGAGTGCTTCCAGTTCGGCGACATTGTGCTGCAAGACGTTGATTTCGTTCGAGACATCGGCGTCATTCATCAGCTCGAGCCGCCGCTCAAAGAGTTGGCGGAGTTGGTCGCGTGGCGTGATGTCGCCCGACTTTGAGGGCGATTGGTCGCCGGATTGCGCTGGACTCGGCTGGGGCTGTGGAGTCGCGGAACCGCTGGGCTCGGGGAGTGCGAGTTCAGCCGACGGCAACACGGGATTCTCATCCTGCGCTTGAACGAATGGTGCAGGCACAGAGACCAGCCGCCCCGCGAAGGCCATCAGCATGACGGTGAATAACACCCACAAGACCCGTTGTCGATGGACCATGACACCTGCTCCTTCAGTTGGGATCGCAAGCCGTGGCGGCGCTGCGGGCGGCGCGACAGACGGTGTCAGTATTCCCAGAATCATGCAGCCATGCAAGCAAATTCCTGACGACCGCTACTGATCAAACGGCAATCGTGCCGACTGGGTTTGCAGCCAGCGGGCAAACTTGCGGCCGGTGACGGACAGGGCGTAGCTTTCGAAGTCAGCGGGCGAGGCCCAACAGACCGAGTCGCTTTCAGCAATGTCCCCGGAGATGACCGTCGCCGTATGACACAGCAGCGTGATGCGGTACCGCGTGACGCCGTGTTTGAACTGCGTCACCTGCGGACCGATGTGCAGATCGAGCCCCAACTGGTCGCGCACCTGCCGCCCCAGCACGTCAACCGGTAATTGCTCAGCAGGAACGGTGTAGCGCGGGAAGTCCCATAATCCGGCCCAGCGTTCACCGGGCTGTCGTTGTCGCAGGAGATATCGACCCGACTGTTGAATCGCGACCGTGATATCGACGACGTCGGTCAACGGTGGTCGCTGCGGCAGTTGGGGGATGATGTGTTGCTGTTCGGTTTCATAGGCCAGGCAGAAGCGTGACGCCGGGCAATGAGCACAGTCGGGCGAGGTCGGCGTGCAGACCGTCGCGCCGAGATCCATCAGCGATTGATTGATTTCACTGGGACCAAAGTTGTCTGTGGTCTGCGTTGTCACCAGTTCCGTTGCGAAGCTCCACAAGCGTAGCTGCACGGCCGACGTTTTCACATCGCGCGGTTCGCCGAGTAAGCGGGCATACAGCCGCTGAGTGTTGGCTTCGACGATCGGCGCCGGTGCGTTGAAGGCGAAGGACGCAATCGCACCGGCGGTGTAGCGCCCGATGCCCGGCAGCGACTGCAACGTGGCGACATCGCAAGGAAACTGGCCCGCCTGTTCCGTCATCAACTTCCGCGCGGCCGCATGCAGATTGCGGGCGCGGCTGTAGTAGCCGAGCCCTTCCCACAGCCGGAGAACGGCCGATTCGTCCGCAGCGGCCAAATCGGACAATGTGGGGAAGGCGGCGAGGAAGCGTTCAAAATACGGAATGACCGCAGTCACCGTCGTCTGCTGGAGCATGATCTCGCTGATCCAGACGCGATAGGGATCGCCGCAGGCGCGCCAGGGGAGATGCCGACCATGTTCGGCACTCCATGTGGCGAGAGCTTTCAGAAACGCCATGCGACGCGGGTTTGGCCATGCGACGACAGCCGTGGTCGGTTTGCGCGATGGAGCCCGCGTCATTCGGTGACAATTCCGTGATCAACGACTTAGAAGTACTGTGATCAGGGATTGTACTCGCAGTCACAACATTCCACGACCGCGAGTTCTGGTCGCTCGACAACCACATTACGGATCGACGAACTGCTGCGGTTCGGCCCGGAACTGTTGCAGGTGGACATCGGACGCGAACAAAAAGAGTTGATCGCGGAACCAGGCGGCGTGATCCAAAGAGCCATCGACGACACGCCAACCCCGACGGACAGCGACCAGGTCGAGACCACCGGCGGTTGGCAGGTAGCGCTCCGGGTCTTTGAGGAAACGTTCAGCGGCGGCCTGTGAGGAAAACTGGTACTGCGTGTCTTGCCAGTTGACGGCGAACTCCGCACGAGATTTGTGGAGTTGCCGCTGATCTTTGAGTGCGACCAGGCAGTACTCACGCAGGCTGGGCAAGGCTTCCGTTGCATGAGAATCGGTGGGTAAGGTCAATACCTGTTCGGCAGGAACCGAAACGGGGGGCTCGAACTCCCAGTCTTCCGGTTCAGAGGGCGTCGTGGGGACGAAGACATCCGCGGCGGGCGGTTCAATAACAGCCGCGGCCAGTTCGTCAGTCGTTGCGTCGGCGGCCGCTTCGGTTTCATCAGATTCCGGGAAGTAGTCGGGCTCTTCGCTCAGCAGGGTGCCCGGCTTTTGCGGTGCTTCCACCACGGGCGACGATGCCTGCGGGGTCGTCTTGACCGACACATCGGGATTGGTTCTGGCGGGCCAGGCCGGTGCGACAACCGGCCAGGCTTCGGGTGATTCCGCGGGTCGAGAGACCTGCTCGGAATGTGCCTGATCAATCTCTGCGGGCAACTCCGCCCTTTGTTGATGGTCAACAGTCGCTATGGGACTATCGGCGGGGACCAGATCCACCACCTCTTGCAGACTGTCTGATGCGGGTGGCTGATCAGCCACGGCGGGCAAGGCGAAATCTAACCCCAATTCACTCGGCGTCCATGCCGTGGCTCCGGTCGTCTGCACCAGCTTGGGCTGAGCAAAGGGTTGAGTGAATTCATCGTTCGAGACCGTCGCGGCAGGCACGTCGAGATGCGGTGCAACCGCGCGATCTGTGGCCGTGGTGGGTGACGCTTGCGAGATTGTCACGACAGCTTTCTCTGCAACCTCTGGCGACCGAGTTTCCCCCCGCGCGAGCAATTGCTGCGGAATCTGAATCTTGGGATCGACCTGTTGTGCCAGGCGGTAACAGTCCAGTGCTTCAGCCCATTCCCCACGCTGTTGATAAATGTACGAGAGATTTTTCAGCGCGGCTTCTCGCGGCTGAACCTGTTCGAAAACGACATACGCTTCGTCCATGCGGCCCTGCATGCCCAGCACCAAGGCCAGGTTATTCGCGGCACGCACATGCTGGGGATCGGCCTGCAGCGCCAACTGCAGGAGTTCTTCCGCCGCCGGATACTCGGCCCGCAGATAGCAGCCATAGCCGGCATCAGTTAACAGTTCGGGATCATCCGGTTTCAGAAGCAGGGCGCGATTGTAATACTCCGCGGCCGCTGCATGGTCATCGAGCCGGGTACACACCACGGCGAGACGATGCAGTAATTCCGGATCTTTGGCGCGTTTTTCGACCAGCCCTGTATAGGCGCTGCGTGCTGCGGACCATTGCTGCGTTTGCTCCAGGCGTTTGGCCTCTGCCACGTCCGCCGCGTTCGACTTCATGGCTGGCACAACGCGCCAGCTCAGTGGTTTCCCAGTTGTGGCACACCCGGAGAGCAGGCACATGGCAGCCGCAATTGCGGCAACGAACGATTTGCCATATGGCAGGAACATGAGCACACCTCACGGGGATGGGCACCGCGCAGCGAGAACACCACGGCAGTCTCTCGGCTCTATCGACAGATCCGAGTTTGCGGCTTGACGGGTTTTGGCAGTCTGGAGCGAATTTAACGCCTCTTCCCTTGGAATTCATGTCGTTCAAATCACGGCGGCAACAAAATCACCACGGCAACTACCGTGAAACAGAAAAACCCCCCGGTCAGACCGGGGGGTTCAGGATTCCAGATTCGTTGTCGCGGGCGACAACGGGTTAATAATTCCAGTGAACCCCAAGACTCGTGCTGTGCATGAACCAGGTGGTCTTATCACCATTCAGCGTGGGAAAGTTCGGGTAACCACGCCAGTCGACGACATTCCCCGGGCGATAAACAGCCCCGGCGACCGTCCAGGTATAGCCGAGCTGAAGCTCGGCGTTATCGAACAATTTCGACTTACGAACGATGGGCACGAACTGCAGAACCGGCATGCGAACCATGATCGACTGCTCAAACGTCGGCGACACACTCGTCGTGGTTTCCTGTTGCTGGAACGCTGTCAGCGTGGGATCCAGCGGAATCGGAGTGATCGTCGATACGCCCGTCGAAATAAAGTCCTGATCGATGGTCCGGCCAATGCCATACCCATCCAGTTCGCGGGTCGAATGATTGGCGAGGATGCCCAGCTTCGATTGCATCTGGATCAGGAATTTGTCGCCACCCAGATCGAGTGCCAGACCGATTTCCGGACCTGCCAACTGCGCCTTAGTATTCGATCGCAAGTGCGATTCGAGCGGGTCGACCAGTCCGGTGCCGACAATCGTACCGGGAACAGGTCGGCCGAAGGGCACGCCGTTGGTATTCCCTTGACCGCCGCCGGTCTGCGTTCCCCCCTGTTGCACCGTATAATCGAGACTGCTGTCGATGCCGTCAAACGTGGCGTTTTCACGAATGTTCAAGTACCGCAGGCCAAACGTGGGACGCAGCTTGATAGCGTCGGATGTGTAGAACGAGTTCCCCATCACCCCGGCACCAATGCCATACGCCTGTGATTGCCAGGCCAACCGGTACAGCGTGTCGTATCGCTGAGTTCCGCCACCGGGGACCACGATAGGTTCCTGATTGGGTGGCTGAACCGGCAGTTCGGTTTCCCCCTGTCCGTCGAACAGCGGCACGCCGAACAACGACAGCAAGGTACTGGCAGGACGCGAGGGATCTCCCCCCTCGATGGGATTGTAGACCCCGGTCCCTTCTTCCGCCCAGAAGCCGGTGACGAACACACCGGTATCGTCGGGATTCATCCAACCCCAGGTGCCGCGGAAACCACCGCCACTCATGTGGTCGATGATATCGTCCCAGGTATGCCGGGCCACGATGTCATTTAATTGACCGGTGGTCACCGTATTGTTGTTGTTGTTCGTGCTGGTCGATTGCGGCACGAGAAAGCCCGGGGCGTTGTTATCGCCCACGGTCACGTCATCCGGGTCGGCATAGGTATTGAGCGTGGCCGCCATGTACGTGAAGTACCTGCGGTTGGTGTCAAACACCTGTCGCCGGAACCAGAAGCCATTCTGGTAGCTGTGTTCTTCAATCGGTGGGGCGGTATATGGTGAAATATACGGCCATTGCGAGGCCCCTTCTGGCCAACCCGCCTGCTGATAACCGGAGTACATTTGCGTGTACGCCGCAGCCTGCGGAGATTGAGGGTCGACATACGGGGCTTGCCCCATCGCCGGTGAACCCCAATTGCCATCCGGTCCCTGTGCTAGACCAACTGCAGGAGCAGTTGCCACTAGTACACCACCGAGGAACTTTGTAATCCAGTGCCGTTTCCGCATTGTCGTTCCCTGACCATCGACGCGGTTATCTCGGAACGATTCCGACTCTGCGCCCGCGCAAAGCCGAGCACCTGCGAATGGTATCGGCCAAGAGAATTGGCAATCTGTATCGATAATCGGGAAGTTGCGGTCTTTCGCGATTATTCGGTTTTTGACGATCGTGACAGGGGTTTCCACGCCCCGTGCGCAAGAAGCACCGCCACACTCTTCTCGCGTAAAATATTACCTGTAAAGATGTTATACGCAGAAACATCGAGCTGCCGACGACGGAATTCCACGCCAGCGGCGGGCGTCTGTGCGGCCGTGAATGGCTTTCCGAATCGATTTCGACCCGCTTATCCCGCGAGCCCGCTTCGGCGGCTATTGCCGTCGGCTCTCGATCTGTCGCACCAGAAACGACTGAGTCTGCCGGGCGAGCGCGGGCAAATCGTGTCGCTCGCGAACCCCGCGATAGCCCTGATCCGCCAGCGACATTCTGAAAGGCTCATTATCCAGCAGCCGTTCCCATCCGTCAGCCAAGGCCTGCGGATCACCCGGCGAGACGCAGAGGCCTCCGCCCAGTTCTTCAATCATCTCCGGGAAGTGACCATGTGCCGGCTGAACGACGGGTACCCCATTCGCCCAAGCCTCTAAGATGTAGAGGCCTTTCGGTTCCCGATAAGGTGACGGCACCGACAGCAGATCGAACTGCTGAAACATCGCCGTCTTCTCCTCTAACGTGTCGGGGCTACCGGCGTACTCAAAACGTGCTCCCAACGGCTTGGCCAATTGACGCACCTGCTCTTGATACGGCCGGAACTGCGGCGGCGCATACCCCCCTGCGACAACCCGGAAGTCCTGCCGCTTCTCGTTGAGCAGCACCGCCGCCTGCACCAGTTCCCGCAGCCCCTTTCCGGGGGCCAATCGCGCGAAGTAGCCGATTGTGAAAGGCGTCGACCGCGGCTTGGGCTGACCATGATGCCCCCGTGTATCAATCGCCAGCGGCAGTTCGTGCCGCTTCTCCACAGGCACTCCGAGGTACTGCCCCATGAACTCGGCATAGAACCGGCTATGAAACAGGAAGCCATCCATCGCCGCGACGATCGGCCGCAGTAGATCAAAGACTTGTCGTTTCCACGGTTCCCGCAGGCCTTCCAGGAAAATGTCATCCCCCTGCAAGGAACAGAGCACCGGACCAGTGAACGCCGCCTTTAAGGGTGCGATGGCCGAGGCCAGCATGATATTGCTGAAAATGATGACATCGGGTTTGAGATCGCGTGCGAGGAACTGCACCAGTTCGTCCGCTTCCCTAGCCTGTGGGCCTTGCGGACCCTGCAAGGTGGCGACGGTCATCTGCCCCAACTCGGCCGCGTCGTTACTGACGCCGAACTTTGTCGCCCAGTTGATCAGTCCCGGGCGATCGAACCACTTGGTCATCCACCCGGGCAGATACCGCCAGCCGGGAACATGCACATCGAGATAGAGATTGATGCCCCCATAAAAGACCCGTGTCGAGGTCAGATTCTCGTCATCAACCCGAATCGGCGTGTACATGGGGAGGAGCGTCACCTCGACCCCGGCTTCTTTCAAACCGCGCGCCCAGGCGTTGTCGTGCAGGCACGACCCACAGAACATCCCCGCTCCGCCCGCGGTCACAATCGCCACATGCATGGTTCATCCACAACTCACGCGACATCTCATACACCGTTCGGTATTGTAAAAGGTACCGCGATCCATCACCTCTCTTACACTCTGGAAAAGTGTCGCCATGACCTGGATACAAACCATTCCAAAATCGCAGGCTGGCCCGGAATATCAGGCCGCGCTGCAGGCTCAGCACGCGTGGTATCCCAAAGAGTACGACGCCGATGTAGACGGGTTGCCCACCGCCGACGCCGATGGCATCGTCGCGACGCACAGCCTGATCCCCGACGCGCTGCATCATGCGTTCGCCACATTCGGGGCCCTGATGAGTCCCGACCTGCCCCTCAATCGCCGTCAGCACGAACTGATCGCGACCGTCGTCTCGCAGACCAACTGCACGAAGTATTGCAGCGTCTCGCATCGCGAGTTTCTGCATCGCGTGACGGGGGACGACCAGATGACCGAAGACATGGCTGAGAACTACCGCCGGGCCGACTTGACCGACGCGGAACTCGCCATGTGCGAACACGCCGAGAAGCTGACCAAAGACGCCACGCAAATTCAACAGTCCGACATCCAGCACCTGCGCGACGTCGGCTTCGACGACCGTGGCATTCTCCAGATCACCCTGATCGCCGCCTGGTTCAACTACATCAACCGCGTCGCCGACGGGTTGGGCGTCGCCCGCGATTAGCCGCGAGACGCGGCCGAGCGTTGAATGCGACGGGTGGCAAGGGCGCTCCACGGATGTGGAAGCCCCTGAAAATGGGTATCGCTCACCGGGGGCTTCCAGTAGAAGCGCCCCCGCCACCCCGCCGTTGACGGTGACAAGTGCTTTAGAGGATGTGGTCCCCCACTACTTTAACGGCCCCTGCTAATGAACCGGGAACGCTCCCCGACAATCGCCGCCATCCGCTCCCTCGATCTTGCTGCACAACATATTCTGTTCCGATACGTTCGATTCGCAAACGGCACCCATTCCCGTGCGCAATTGGATAGGCATCCTCGAATCGCCAATCAACGACTCGAAGCACGATGGTGCTCAACGCATTCATGAACTCGCTGGCGGTTGCAAAACGGTGGCTTGGCTGAAGCGCCGTAGCCCTGCTTATGATCCTTCGTGCTGATTGAGGGACGAAAAATGGAAGCGATTTAAGGTCGATTAGCCGACCCGCACAGACCTTGCTCCTTATCGCATCGTCAATGAGTCGACTGCGGTCAAACTCATCGGTCATTTCCGAATATCGCTTTCGCTCAGGACCACTTAAATAGTCAATACCCGAATATGACAACCTTCCGCCAAGGATCTGAAACAACACCACTCCGCATTGGTAAAGATCGCCGCGCCGGTCATATCGGCCAGTTTGAAATGACTCAGGCGGGCGAAAAAGCACGGCATGACCGGAGCCCGGCACATCAGTGTCGCCGCTGGGAATCAGTCGAACTGAGCCAAAGTCGGCGATGAGCGGCGAGCCATTATCGGAAACAAGGAGGTTTTCCGGCTTTAAGTCTCGGTGGACGAATCCCTGCTCATGCATTGCCGCCACACCATGTAGAAGGTCTGACGCGAACCGCAGTGATTCGCGCAGCCCGAACCGATGCGTCTCCATGTATCGATCCAAATCTCCGTTTTCGAAGAACGGCGTCACGAACAATGCCCACTCGTCACTGACGAGGGATGCGTCAAGTACCTGAATTACACTCGGTGATCCAATCTGGGCAAGCGATTTTGGCTCGATGTGTGCCCGCACTCCGTCGCCCCAATAATAGAATTTGATTGCGACTGGTCGGTCGAGGACTCGGTTGTGGGCGATGAAAAGGTAGCCATTGGCACCTTTATCCGACAGCTTTATGAATTCATAAGTGTCGGACAAGCGCACAAGTTCGTCCTCGATTTCGCGTGGCAACCCCATTCTATCGATGTTAAACGGCATTGAAGTCATCCAAACCGAGAACTGCGACAACAAAGGCACCCTTTTGGTATTGGGGCATACCCTTAGGTGACTCGATTGGTCGTGACTTTAGTTTGGCTGCAATCGCCTGTGGGGAAATTAGAAGTGATGGAACGGCATTGATCTGAAGTAGTGCCTCCATCTTGATCGCTGGCGCCCCAGAAACATATTTGCCTTTGTACGTGCACTTGCGGATCGCGAGTCCGTCGATATGAAAGTCTTTAACCAACGAAGAGACGGTCTGAACGAAGCTGATTAGGCATTGGGAGTCCTCATGGTTATCGACTGGAATTCGCTTAATGTCCGAGGGAATGAGCTGGAATGTGCCATCACCATTGTGCTGCACCAACGCAACGATGGCTGAGACACTGTCAAACTCGATTCCACAGAGCCTCATTCGGAACTCCTCGCGCTGAATCAGTATCTGGGGCAACCGGACCTTGCCGAAGGTTAGATACAGCGTGCGAGGCCCGGTTGTCAACCCGGTTGGTCTATCGACAGATCCACCTCTCAACATGGTGCGGCGAGACGATACTGTCGTGCCGTTCCGAGGTCGTTCAACAGTTCTGGTCTGGCTGCGCACGGGTGCCACTGCTGGCTTGCCCAGCAGTGCATCTCAGGATAATCGATCATCAGCCCCATACGGCAACGGCTGGAGTTCTGGCAAGTCAGGGTCGATGGCAGATTCGGGCAGCAGAAATCGGCGAGCACTGGACCATTTCCAATCCGTGGCGGCCTGACACAGTCCTCGTCTCACCGGGTTCTTGTGAATGTATTCGATGGTGGCCTGTAACGTCCCCGGTTCCGAAATGTTGCGATCGTATCCCGGTCCTTTCTGCCAAAATCGGAACGTGGTCACAGCTGGGTAGCCCGGCCACTTCTGGCCGGGTGCCGCAGGCACAAGATGCTGCGCCATGGATGATGAAGTTCCGCAACGCCCCAGGTAATGTGAGGAAGTCCTGTGTTTTGCTGAGCAGGCGATTCTCTTGGTCGTCTGATGCCTCAGGGTGCGGCATCTTGTCGCTGCGTTACCCAGCCACATGTGGCCGGGCCACCCTGCGACAAATATCAATCGCTGCAATCGCTGGCCTCTCGTCGCTTCGCAACACCGGTTGATTGAATACAATCAACCGGTGCCACACGTGCTGTCGCTTGGAAAACTATCCCGTAGCAAGCGAACTCTCCATTGCTCGATCGTGTCAGCTTTCACGACAAGAACGACCGGTCGAGTCGAGAGGACATTGCCATGTTCGAGATTCAGTCGTGTGAGACACAGCAGCAATTTCTCGCCGAGGCGGGAGTGTTTCTTGAGCGGCGGTCGGTCGAGAATAATCTCATCATCGGCCTGTGTACGGATGCCATTCGACGAAACGAGAGGGAGCCATGGCTGTTACTGATAATCCGGGAACAGGGCGACGTGATTGGAGCGGCGATCAAGACACCGCAACACAAACTTTTGATCACGCGGCTGATGGCAGCAGCCATTCCTGTCGTGGTTGATGGATTAACGAAGCAAACGATCGACTTCCCCGGAGTTTTTGGACCGGCGGAGAGCGCGGCAGACTTCGCACAGGCTTGGTCGACATCTACAGGGAAGTCGGCCAAGTTGACGATGGACATGGGACTTTATGCCTGCGACCGGGTCACATCACCGGCGCGAGTTCCAGGCTCATTTCGCGTTGCCCAAGATGCCGATGCTTCCTGGCTCGTGGAATGGGTGCGTGCATTTCAGATAGAAGTCAACACGGGCGACAGTTTGGAGCGAGTTGCTGAAGTGGTGGCTGCGCGAACAACCACACAAAAACTGTGGATCTGGGACGATAATGGTCCTGTGTCACTGGCGGGTTATTCGCGTGAGACCGAGCAAGGAGCCGCCATCGTGCAGGTTTATACACCGCCGGAGTTCCGTCAGCGCGGCTATGCGAGCGCATGCGTCGCTGCCCTCACTCAACAATTGCTGGACAGTGGCAAATCGCAGTGTTGGCTGTATGCAGACTCTGCCAACCCAACGTCGAATCACATCTATCAATCAATCGGCTATAAGCTGGTGAGCCAATCCGCGAGTTGGCACTTTTCGTCATCGAGCGAGGACGAATGATTACCGTCGTCCCGGAGCGGCTTCGATGGCGACGAGTGGCAGGGGCGCTCCGCGCCAGCAGAAGCCCCTGAAAATGGGTATCGCTCACCGGGGGCTTCCAGTAGGAGCGCCTCCGCCAACCCGTCGATGCCTCAGGGTGCGGCATTTTGTCGCTGTGCGACCCAGCAGTTATGGCTGGGGACCATCACTCGCTGATCGCAATCGCTGCGATTTCCATGATGGAATGCGCCGCCGCCACGGTCAGAACTGCTTCAGGAAGCGGATGTCGTTCTGGTAGAACAGCCGGATATCGTCGATGCCATGCCGCAGCATGCAGAACCGCGCGATGCCCAGCCCGAACGCGAAACCGCCGACCTCTTCGGGATTGTAACCGACGGCCTGCAGCACATTCGGGTCGACCACGCCGGCCCCGCCGAGTTCCAGCCAGCCCCCCTTCCAGCGGACATCAACCTCCACCGAGGGTTCAGTGAAGGGGAAGAACGAGGGGCGAAAGCGGACTTCGGTATCGCCGCCGAGATACGCCGCCGCGAACATCTTCAGCACACTTTTGAGTGACGCCATGGTGACATCGGGACCAATCATCAGGCCTTCCATCTGATGGAACATCACATGATGCGTGGCGTCGATATCATCGGGTCGATAGACGCGGCCGATGGAGATGACACGTACTGGCGGCGGACGGTGCTGCATCACGCGAATCTGCACCGTACTGGTCTGGCTGCGCATCAGCACGGGCTTACCGTGCGCGGTACAGGCCGCGGCGAGATAGAAGTTATCGAGCGGATCGCGGGCCGGGTGATCGAGCGGGATGTTGAGCGCGTGGAAGTTGTGTTCTTCGTCTTCCAACTCGGGGCCATCAACGACCTCGAAGCCGAAGCGGGCCATGATTTCGCGGAACTCGCGCATGGTCTGCGTGAGGGGATGCAAGCGACCGAAGTCGGTGGGCATGCCGGGTAACGTCAGGTCGATGGCTGTCGCGGCGGCCTTGGGTTTGGCGACTTCCGTCAAGCGGGCTTCGAGAGCGGCGGTCACTTGGTCTTTGACGTCGTTGAAGCGTTTTCCCAGCACGGGGCGCTGCTCGGGCGTGGCCTGACCCAGGACCGACTGCAAATCCTTCAGCCGACCTTGCTTCTTACCAAGAAACTGAATGCGGACCTGCTCCAGCGCGGCGGCATCTGTCGCGGCGGCGATGGCGGCCAGGCCTTCAGATTCAAAGGTGGCTAAGGCTGTTAGCGGGTCCATGTGGGGCGTCACCTTCGTGCAAGTGGCAACGGTATCAGCAAAACAGCCCGGCTGCCGGTAAAGCAGTCGGGCTGGAGAGATTCGCATAGTGCGGGAATCGGAGACCTACGCGGCGGCGAGCGCGGCCTTCACCAAGCCAGCGACTTCCGCAAAGACATCGGGCGAGTGAATGGCGAGTTCGCTCAACGACTTGCGGTTGAGCTGAATGTTGGCCAGGGTCAGTCCGTGAATGAATTCCGAATAACGCAGGCCGTGCATCGTCGCGGCGGCCTTCAGGCGAATGATCCACAGCGAGCGGAAATCGCGCTTGCGGTTGCGGCGATCGCGGAAGGCAAAGCAGCGGGCGCGAACGACCTGTTCCTTGACCGTCCTCAGCAGGTTCTTGCGGGCACCCCAGCGGCCTTTCGATTCACGAAAGAGACGCTTGTGAGAGCGGTGACGGGCCACGCTATAGTGAATACGCATATCTGTCTCATTAACTCTCAGGGTGACACATCGCCGGTGTCAGCCACAGTGTTTCGACGGACGTAATACCCAGGTGCGGCAAGACTGTATCAATCTGCAACACACGATTTGACAATGACTTACAGGCCAGGAGCCAGGCCTTCACCGATGAGAATGGCATTGAAGCCATCCTGGACGGTGTCGCCACGCAGGCGGCGCTTGCGCTTGCTGCTTTTGTGGCTCAGTTTGTGGCCACGATTGGCACTGCGGTACTTGATTTTGCCGGAGGCGGTCAGCTTGAACCGTTTCCGCATCCCTTTGTGTGTCTTTAACTTCGGCATTGCCGTATATCCTTCGGATCGCAGCGTGGGAGACTTTCCAACGGAAAGGCTCGGTTGCGGGAATCGCGGATTATAAGCGGAACCCCACTCGGGTTTCCATGCATCGGGGAAAAATTCCGCGCCAGCCTGGTTGCGCTCTGTAAACAATTCGCCAATCAGGCTTTAGGGGCCAGGACGGCCGTCATGTTACGGCCCCCTTCCAAACCCGGGGGCTTTTCGATTTTGCTCACATCCTGCAATTTCTCGATGATCTGTGCCAGCATTTCCCGGCCCCGGTCGTGGTGGGCATTTTCGCGGCCACGGAAAATGACGTTGAGTTTGACTTTGTCTTTATGAGACAGGAACTCGCGGGCCTGCTTCGTTTTGAATTCGATATCGTGCTCGCCCGTTTTGGGCCGCAGACGAATCTCCTTCAACTGAATCTGGTGCGTTTTCGTCGAGTTGGAGTGCTTCTTTTTCTGTTCGTACTTGAACTTCCCGTAATCCATGATGCGACACACGGGGGGACGTTCATTCGGGGCGACTTCCACAAGATCCAAGTCGGAGTCGTAGGCCAACCGTTGGGCATCAACCGTCGGAATCACCCCCAGCATCTGACCGTTCTGGTCGACAACCCGCACCGGAGAGAGGCGGATCTGATCATTGATACGATGCGTCGTTTCGATTGCTAATCACTCCCAAAACTACGATAATCGGGCTCGAAAATTGAGCCACCCGGAAAAATCCACCACTCGGTGGACGCACATCTGAATGGAAACACTGAGATCGGGTCGGTTGTCTGAACTCGACCAACCCCTAGAAACTTAGCATTCTTATCGGTTGACAGGCATTCCGTCAAGAAACTCACACCCTGCCGTTCCGGTTCTTCTCAAAGTCCTGGCGATTACTTCGTCGATTTCGTGGCCTTGGCCGCTCCCGCTGGGGGTGTGGAGCCTTTCTGGTCTTTGGTGGGCGGGTTGACCGGAGTCGCCGCAGTCGCCGGCAACGGAATGGCTTTTTCCAGCGGTTGGATAGCCGGGCCGATCCGGATGGCTTTCTTGCCTTTGAGTGTCCCGGGAAATGCCTGGAACAACGGTCGCCCCTCGACCAGAATTTCGGCCCCTTTGCGGATGTCTTTTTCGGTGAGAATCACATCGCCGACCGCCAGTTGCGCCAGTTCTCCCGCGGTGAGCGAGGTGCGTGCCAGGTCGACCACCAGTTCGACCGGTGCCCGTCGGACATTGCCTTCCAGTTGCTGCTGCTGCTCCGGATCGATCGCTTTCTTCTGGTAAGCCGCCCACGAATCGGAGGACAATTTCCCGGACAAAGGCTCGATGCAGTTATAAGGGATGCACAAATTCATGATGCCCCGCATGTCGCCCATCATGAGTTCAAAACTGACGAGCACAATCACTTCGTTGGGGGGGACAATCTGGACCAGTTGCGGATTGCTTTCCACCTGCTGCACGCGCAAACGGAGGTCGCAAATGTTTTCCCAGGCATTGTTTAGGGCGGTGATGGACAGTTTGGTAATGCGCGAAGCCAGCGTGAGTTCGATTTCCGTGAGTGGCCGACTGGGGTAGTCCATACTCGCATCTTTTCCGCCGCCCAGCAGTCGATCAACGATCGGGAAGACGATCGAAGGGCTCATATCGAGGATGAAATGCCCTTCGAGACCATCTGACCACAGCAGGTTAAAGCACGTCGGGTTTTCCAGGCTGAAGACGAATTCGCTGTAGGTTAACTGGTCGACGCTGATCAGTTTGACTTCCAGAATGGCTCGCAGCATGCCGCTGAGTGAAGCCCCGAATTCGCGGCTGAAACCTTCATGCAGAGCCTGAAACGCCCGCATCTGGTCTTTGCTGACACGTTCGGGCCGCTTGAAGTCGTACACGGTGACGTTGGACAGAAAATCGCCACGGGCACGGGCCGAGGGCGACGGGGTGTCGCCTTGATCCATGGCCGCGAGTAACGATTCGACTTCGGTTTGACTGAGGACGTCACCCATAGTCTGGCTCCTCCTTGAGCCGCTCGGTCTGATTCCGGAGGCTGCACGTTAACTCCGGATTTGCCCCTGTCCACGCACGATCCACTTGTAACTGGTCATTTCCCGCAGACCGCAGGGGCCCCGGGCGTGGAACTTATCGGTGCTGATACCGATTTCCGCGCCGAGACCCAGTTCACCGCCATCATTGAACCGCGTGCTGGCATTCACCATGACCGCCGAGGAATCGATCCGCAGCAAAAAACGCTCAGCCGCAGCAAAATCATTGGTGACAATCGTTTCCGTATGCTGTGAACCAAATGTGGAAATGTGCTCGCAGGCCTGCTCAAAACTGTCGACCACGCGCGAAGAAATGATGCGGTCGAGGTATTCCGTGCGGTAATCGGCTTCGGTCGCCGGTTTCGCAGCCGGAATCGCAGCTTGGGTGATCGCACACCCGCGAATCTCGACCTGCTCGTTCGCGAACATCTCCGCCATGCGGGGCAGAAATTCCGCCGCGATGTCGCGATGAATCAGGACGCACTCTGCCGCGTTACAAACACCCGTTCGCTGGCATTTGGAATTCCGCAAGATCTGGATCGCCATCTCCAGGTCTGCTGATTTGTCGACGTAGACGTGGCAGATTCCGTCGAAGTGCTTGATCACCGGCATGGTGGCTTCGCGCGAGACTCGTTCGATGAGGTCTTTGCCCCCGCGTGGAATCGTGACATCGACCAGACCACGGAGTTTCAACATCTCGCCCACGACTTCCCGATCGGGCGTCGCGATGAGTTGCACCGCGTGTTCCGGCAAACCGCATTCCAGCAGGGAATTCTTGAGAATCCGGTACAACGCGACATTGCTGTGCAGGGCTTCCTTGCCTCCCCGCAAAATCACCGCGTTGCCACTTTTCACGCACAACGCCGCGGCATCCACCGTGACATTCGGGCGGGATTCAAAGATGAAGAATACGACACCCAAAGGGACGCGCACCTTCTGAACGCTTAGCCCGTTGGGTCGGACAGACCCCTCCATCACCTCGCCCACCGGTTCGGGAAGGGCTGCCACTTCCCGCAACGCCTGGGCCATACCTTGAATGCGGTCGGGCGTCAGCCGTAATCGATCGATCGCGGCTGCGGTGAGCCCATAGGTGGGGGCCTGAGCCAGATCCTGTTCGTTTCGGGAGATCAGTTCCTCGGCCTGCGTGACCAGATTCTCCGCGGTTCGGAGCAGCCATGCCGATTTCTGCTGGCCGGAGGATAAGGTCATCTGTCGCGCCGCATGACGGGCGCGTTCGGCGAGTTGACGGGCGTAATCGGCGTGGTGGCTCATGAAATACTGCGATCTTGCTAAGCGGACTCGTACACGACAACTATCGTTGTCAACACGCTTTCCGTCAATCCCGGGTCGGCAGCCATCCTCGGCACCCGCGAGAATTCTGGAAAGAATCGACATGCCGCCCCGCGAATTCATTTCAAACGGACACAGCAGGACGCGGTCGAGTTCTCTTGGATGGTGTCGCACCGTGATTCTGACAGAGCCACGACGGTGAGTCTCTGGTGGACAAGAGCTCTCAACCTGTTGTCCGGAATAATGTTAGGGCGGTGAATTCAGCGATATTGACCGTGCCTGATGGATGCCGCATACTACAGGGCTCTGGTGAAACACTCGATTTTGCTCGCATCAGACAACCTCAGCAGGCCGCAGATTCATGTTGAAGGCCCCAGATTTGGAAGAATTTCGACGGTTGCTGCTCGCCCTGCGGGCGCGCGTGCGTGGCGATGTCGTGCAGTTGACCAATGAGGCGTTGGATATGGATGGTGGGGAATCCAAGTCTCCCACACATCTGGCCGAATTGGGCACCGAAAACTATGAGCAAGATTTTGCGCTCCGAAGGATGGAGAACGAGCAGGATCTACTGGAAGAGATTGACGCAGCGATTGGACGGATCGAAATGGGTTCGTTCGGCCAGTGCGAAGCCTGCGTGTCAGCCGGGCTCTCGTCTTCAAAATCTCTGATCCCCAAAGCTCGCTTGAAAGTGATTCCTTACGCCAGGAACTGTGTCGAATGCGAACGGAAGCGCGAGGGCTCGTGGCGGTAACTACCGAAGCTGCCCCGCTGCCGATCAATCGCTATGGAGTCTTCACGGCCTTGGTGATCGCGCTGACCGCGGTTGATCTGGCCTCGAAACAGTACGTCTTCAACCATCTCGGCTGGCCAGGCAAGTCGGAATGGGAATGGCGTGCCGGCGACTGGGTGCGTTTCCAGTTACAAACCAATGTGAACTTCGGTGCTTTGTGGGGCTTGGGGCAGGGTTGGTCGAGCCTGTTTGCACTCTTCAGTGTCGTTGCGGTTCTCGGCGTGCTCTATTTCCTGTTTGTGATGAAGCAGGCCCGTAGCTGGTGGCTCACCATCGCCTTGGCGGGCGTTCTATCCGGAGCGTTGGGCAACTTGTACGATCGCCTGGGACTGCATGGCCTGCTCGACCCGCGCGATGGCAGCCGGGTTTACGGAGTGCGAGATTTCCTCGATTTTCAGTTCTTTGGCACCTTCAACTGGGCCATCTTTAACTACGCCGATTCGTTTCTGGTCATCGGTGCCATCATGCTAGTGATCCATTCCTTCCGCGAAGAGCAGCAACCTGTCAGGACCGCGATCTCCGAGAATCCCCCCACGATCGCCCAGGCAGGATAGCTCTGAAAAATCGCCTGCGGCTGGAACGAAACGCTGGCGGCCTGACGAAGCCCTCTGCCCGTTCCGACTGCGATCCCGGGAAAAGTCTCGGCCGAGACCTTGCCAGAGGTTCAGTCTTGGATGATACTCCGCCGCAGCTTTGTCGGCAGTCTTTTCCCTGCCGCCAGTCGCCGGGCCCGTAGCTCAACGGTTAGAGCAGAGGACTCATAATCCTTTGGTTGCTGGTTCGAATCCAGCCGGGCCTATTTCGTGGGTAGTCAAAGATCAGGCCGAGGGTTCGGTCATGCTCCAGGGGTCGAGGGCTTTGGTGAGCTGCTCTTCCGGCAGGATGTTCTGTTCGCGGCAGAGTTCGCGGATCGTCTTGCCTGACTTAAAGGCTTCTTTCGCCAATGCGGCGGCCTTTTCATAGCCGACATATGGGTTCAAACTGGTGACCATCGCCAGGCTTTGTTCGACCGACGCTTCACAGGCCTCCGGGTTGGCTTCCATATCAATGGCACACAGGTCGACAAACGCGGTCGATCCTTGAGCCAATAGCGACACGCTTTCCAGGGTCGAGTCACCCATGATGGGCATCATGATATTGAGTTGGAATTGGCCGCCGGTCGCACCGCTGAAAGCGACGGTCTGATCGTTGCCGATGACGCGGGCGCACACTTGCATCAGGCTTTCACACATCACCGGGTTGACCTTGCCGGGCATGATCGAACTGCCGGGCTGACGATCCGGGAGTTGCACTTCATAGAAGCCGCAACGCGGACCACTGCCAAGCCAGCGGATGTTGTTTGCCACGTTGAACAGCGTGACGGCGATCGCCCGCAATTGGCCGTGGCACTCGACCAGGCCATCGCGCTGGGCATTGGCCTCGAAATGGTTTTCCGCCTCGTAGAATCCCAGGCCGGTTTCATCAGCCAGGGCCTTACAGACCCGGGCAGAAAACTCCGGATGCGTGTTGATGCCCGTCCCGACTGCGGTTCCACCCACCGGCAATTCCAGCACGGGCTTGATGGCTTTGTGAGCGCGATCGACCGACAATTCCAACTGCCGTGCAAAGCCGCCGAACTCCTGCCCCAATCGTAACGGCGTGGCATCGGCGAGGTGCGTGCGACCGATTTTGATCAACTTGTCCCACGCTTTAGCTTTGTCGCTCAGCACGTCCGCGAACTTCTGCAGCGCGGGAATGAGTTGCTGATGAATGGCCAGCGCGACGGCGACATGAATCGCGGTCGGGAAGGTATCGTTGGTGCTTTGCCCCATGTTGACGTGGTCGTTCGGATGGATGGGCTTGGCCATCTGGAAACGGTCACCGCCGGTCATCTCAATCGCGCGGTTCGAGATGACTTCATTGACGTTCATGTTGCTCGAAGTGCCCGAGCCGGTCTGAAAGACATCGATGGGGAATTCGCCATCGAACTTGCCCGCCGCGACTTCTTGGGCGGAGTTCAAGAGGGCTGTGACTTGTGCGTCATCGAGCTTGTTTTTGCCGGTTTTTGTGAGCTTGCCGAGATCACGATTGGCGATGCCCGCCGCCCATTTGACGAGCCCCATCGCGTGAATGAGATCGGGCCGCAGCGTCCAGCCAGAGACGGGGAAGTTCTCGACGGCCCGCTGGGTCTGGGCGCCGTAATAGGCCTGGGCGGGAACCTGGACGTCCCCCATCGAATCGTGTTCGGTCCGAAACTGGGTCATGAAAATCTCGGGATGGAAAAAGGGCGGGAGAATCGGCGACGGCTAGCGTCCACTTCTCAAGTATTTGCGGTTTGCCGGGGTTTCGCAAGGATGCTGCGAGATGCGGTTATGGAATGGTCAAATGACCTTGAACGCAGAGGTCACGGAGAGACGCGGGTCGCGTAGCGACAAGATGCCGCACACTGCGGTATCGACGACCAGCTAAAGCCCAACCTCGGGAAATCTAGATCGTCTTCCCGACTTGTGGGGGCTTGGCGGACGTTCATCAGTCATGATGGAGCATCTTGTGCCTTCGGCACCCGGCCAGAAGTGGCCGGGCCACCCGGCGTCGCCAATCTCCGTTTGATAGAATCAGCGATGTTTCAGAGTCAGCCGACCTCTTGCATAGGGCGGATGCGCGGGGGCGGAACGGGTCGGCCAGCCGAGTTGAGATGCTGCAGGAGTTCTTCCACGACATCACATAAGTCAGCGTAGACCTGACGCGGGTCATCGCCATGAATGCCTGTGATCAGGTCGGGACACTTGCCGATGTAGACCTGATCCTCATCACTCCATTCCACCCATTTGTGGTAACGGTCACTCTGTGTCATCGGATACCTCGTGAATTACCCGGTCAATGTACACCAACCCACGCCACAGATCGTGAGCGTGTCATTAGTCAAAAATCGTAGAAGATTGTTACGAATCCTACAATTTCACGAGGAAAACAAGACATTAACGCAGAGTTCGCGGAGAGGCGTGGAGAAAACTTAAGAGAGGCCGTGACTTCAGACCATCATCTCCTCTCTGCACGCTCTGCGTTTAAGATTCGCATACGATCACGGATGAGGCTGGTTCGTTCCATCTTCCCGCGACCCTTGCACGATCGCCCGCGGGTTCGCATCATCTGAGTGCGAAAGCTTGTGCATCGTATCTACCGCAGGGAAGGGACAGGCATGTCTGACGGATCGGCCGCTCCGAAAAAACGTCGCGTGGTGCTGAAACTGAGTGGCGAAAGCTTCTGCCGCAGTGGCGAATCGGGCATCAGCCTCTCTGAACTCACGGTCATTTGCGAGCAGATCAAGTCCGTGGTCGCTCACCAGGACGTGCAACTGGCCATCGTCTGCGGTGGTGGTAACATTCTGCGGGGCAAGGAATTCTCGGCGGTCAACTCCACCATCGTGGCGTCCACCGCTCATTATATGGGAATGCTGGCGACGGTGATCAACGCCCTCGCCTTGCAGGATGCCCTTGAAGCCTGTGGCGTTTCAACGCGGGTGCAAAGCGCGATCCGCATGGAGGGGGTGGCGGAACCGTTTATCCGCCGCCGTTGCATCCGCCATCTCGAAAAAGGCCGCGTGGTGATTCTCGCCGCCGGGACCGGCAGTCCGTTCGTCACCACAGACACCGCGGCCGCCCTGCGAGCCCGGGAACTGGATGCCGACTTGCTGGTGAAAGCGACCCGCGTGGACGGCGTTTACTCGGCCGATCCGTTGAAGAATCCCCATGCCGTCCGGTATACAGAAATCTCGTATCAGGATGTGCTGCGACAGAACCTGCAGGTGATGGACGCGACGGCGATTCATCATTGTCTGGAACATAACATTCCCATTGTGGTGCTCAACTACCAGAAGCCCGGCAACATCGAACGGGCCATCGCCGGGGAACGCCTGGGGACGCGGGTGAGTGCGAATCCCACGACGTGAGAAATGGCTCAGGGTCAAGAGCTCAGGGCCGAGGGAAAAGGCGATTGGCCTGCATTGGCCCTTAGCACTTAGCCCTCAACCTTTAGCTCTATGCTTCTCTCATCCGACAGAATCGGATACCTTGCACTACTGGTGGTATTGGAATCTCGGCCGAAGGTACGCAGCATGACTCCCGAAGAAATCGTGTTTGACGCGGAAGAACGCATGGAGAAGGCGTCGGATGTCGTCCAGCATCAGTATCAGGGGCTGCGCACCGGCCGCGCGAACCCCGGCCTGGTCGATTCCATTCGCGTCGATTACTACGGTTCACCGACACCGCTGAAGCAAGTCGCGACCATCAGCGTGCCTGAACCGCAGCAGATTCTGATTCGTCCGTTCGACGCCGGTACAATTGGGGAAATCTCGAAGGCGATCCAATCGAGCGATGTCGGCCTGGCACCGAATTCCGATGGCCGCGTGATTCGCTTGAATGTCCCCGCGTTGTCGACGGAACGTCGCAAGCAGCTTGTCGCGCGGGTGAAAGACTTGGCGGAAGAAGCCCGCGTGGCGATCCGGAATATCCGTCGTGATGCCAACAAGCATGCCGATCAGTTGCTGAAAGACAAGGTTCTCAGCGAAGACTTGCATGAAGGCCTGAAGGACGAGATTCAGGAAATGACCAAGAAATACGAAGGCAAGGTCAATACCCTCGCCGACTCGAAAGAAAAAGAAGTGATGGAGCAGTGATGAGAGGCCAAAGGTTGAAGGTTGAAGTTAGAACTCCCTCAGCCTGCCCACTTGGCACTTCTCACTTGCCACTCAGCACTTCACGAGTATGCATGGCCCATCGGGATGATGCTGCTGGCGAACCAGATCGCCCAGCCTGCGATCCACAAAAAGTACTTCGCGCCCAGGACGATCGGATGCCTGGGCCACGGCAAGACCTGAGCCGCGATGCCGATCAGCAGGAACGGCGCAGCGAACGCGGCGACTTGCCAGGAGATCTCCATGCAGCAGCCCTGACCGCCACGGCTCATGCCGCCAATGAACGGCCCGGAGATGCTGAGCAGCGTGCTGAGCGTCACCATGCGGTCATGGCCCGGGCCCTCATCCAGTCCGTGATCCACAATGTAAAAGACCAGGGGTGTCCAGAAGGACCATAGCAACAGAAACGTCCACAGGTGGATCATCGTCCAAGGGGATCTGCGCTGGGGAGCAACCGATGTCGCGAGCATCACTCGATTCCTTGGGCAACCGTCAACACGCTCAACAATGCCCCGAGGTGGGTTCCGTGTCAATTCTCGTCCAGCGATCCAATTCTTTACGATAGTGATCCACCAGTTCGCCGGCGACGGATGCTGGCAGGCGGTGGCGGTCCCAGTTGAACATCACGGTCAGTTGTCCATTGGTCTTGGCGATTCCGAGTGAGACGGCCGTAAATGGTCGGACGGGAGGCCAGAACTCCAGCAACACAGGGCTGACAGCGGCATGGTCTCGCGGCCAATCGATCAGCCGCCAAGCATCACCCAGATTGCTCTGTACCGCCGTGGTCGTCGCGCGATGGGTCGGTTGCAACCAGCGCAGCGTGCCAAACCAGCGCTGGGACCAGTCAAGAATGCGAACGAATGTGCGGCCAGCGTGCCAGCGTTTGCAAAGCGTCAACTCAAGCTGCACGGTCCAGAGCAGCCAGCGGTCGCTGAACCAACCGGGTCGGCGATCGAGAAACAACATTCCCACCTGATTGGCGACCAGCCAGTGCAGGTCCGCCGGGTCACGTAGGCTCTTTGGTATGATAATGCGCAGCGGGCGCAGGGCTTCCCGCGGGGCATCCGCTTTCAACCTGGCATGCAGCACGCGAAACAACGCCGCCGCGAGCAGATCGTTGACGGTGACTTTGAAGCGTTTCGCCGTGGCCTGCAACCGGGCGGTTTCCTCCTCGGTCAGCGTGAAGCCAAGCTCTGTTTCAGGCTGCTCGAGGAGTTGCGTACTGATCTCGGTACCTGCTCGTGCAGGGACTAATGTCGCGGGTTGATGCGAGATATATTCGATGAGACCGGCCGATCCGAGAATGTCATACGGTCCATGTAAGCACCGTTGCCAGACCGATTGGGGTTGGCCATCGCGAACCTGAAGCTGCGCGGGAGTGACACTGACCGGCGGTGCGGGTTGAGCTGCTTTGTAGTGCTGCGCCACCAGCGCCAGCCAGCCCAGCACGCCGACCGCATCGCTGATCACATGCTGGCATTGCAGCGTGATCCGGGTGGGTTCGCATGTGTTATCGACCCAGCACCGCAGCCCTGGTTGCTGTTCAAGATCGATGGGCGACGCGACATGCCTTGGCGGGGCAGGCCCGAAGTTCAGCATACATGGCGTGGCCGCCCCGGCGGTCAATTCCCAGCCACCGGCCTGCGCAGCGCGCAAGCGCGCGGTCAGAAAAGGCTGAGTGGCGACAAGCGTCCAAAACGATTGAGACCAACGCTCGACATCGATCGGTCCTGCCAGACTGATACGCAGCCAGAATTCCATCGGATAATCGGGCAGGTTGTCGGCTCGTAGAAACTCTTCAAAATTGGTGAGTGGCAAAGTCCAGTCAGCGGGTATGTCGTAGGCAGCGGCAGCGGTCACGTCGATATCCAATGGAGCGAAGTTGGAGCACCATTCCACCCGTTTCGACCCGTGTTGACCACTCTCACCCGTACCATTTCCCGCGATTTGGCAGCGTCTCGCGAACGTTCAGTGACAGGCTCACACCATTCATTATGACCAGCCCCGTTGAATTTGCGGAGCTTCAGACGTTGACACCTTCAGAACACGTCGCGAACTCTCGCGACGTCTCTATCGATTCGACAAACTCGACGAACATCGTCGCCCACCGCGCACGTTGTCAGGCTGTCGCTGCGCAGTGACGGTAACCCTGCACAGCCACAATGCCAAGGGGAACAATATGACGTGGAAAATCCGTACCTGGCGGGTCGGCAACGGGTCGCGCATGGTGTTGGCGCTCGCCATAGCCATCACCGGATCGGCGACAGCTCAGGCACAATGCATGGGAGCAGGAGGTGGAGGAGGGGCTGGACGAACTGGCGGTGGCACAGCGACCAATGCCGCGAACACAGCCACTAACGGCACCACCGATCTCAGCAGCACGCTCGCGGCGATGCAACTGATGCAGCAGGTACAACAGGCACGTCAGCAGCAGCAACAGCAATACTTTACCGCGATGCAGCAGCAACAGGCGGCGATGGCCCAGCAGCAACAAGCCCAGTTGCGTCGTCAAACCGAGTTGAACGAACAGCGCCGTGAAGCCCGTGCGGCACAGCGCGAAAAAGAACGACTGCGCATGGAGGCCCGACGCAAAGCCGCCATGGAAAAAGCCAAATCGACACCGTCGTGAACGACCCTCGCGCGAGGCTGTTCAGGGATTGCGCATGCGGGCGGGCATCTCGACCATGTCCTCCGTCAGAACGTTGGGTCCGTCAGCCGACTTGGTCAAGGTGAAGGCATCGTACCGTTTTCCCGCCGCGGTCTTGGCCTGATACCGCAGGGTATCGCCATCGATGCTGATCACCTGGAAGAGCTGGGTGTCTTCCGCGACACGGACAAACTCTGCGTTTTTGGCGGGGCCCAGCGGATACATTTTCGGCCCGCTCACCGAGACCACATAGACCGTGCCGGAAGCATCCTGGCCCGACGTGCCGGTCTCGGTGTTCTGGGTGCCGACCAATCCCGACCGGGCATAGGCATGGTCATGCCCCTGCAACACCATGTCGACATGGTATTCGTCGAACAGCGGTTTCCAGGCTTCCCGCAGCAACGGGTTATCGCGATTCTTGGCGGCAGAGAAGAGAGGATGATGGAAGGTGACAATGGTCCACTTTTGCGGATTGTGGGCCAGCGTCTCCTTCAACCAGGCGGTTTGAACATCCTGCTTTTCATTCGAGTTGAGCACGACAAATCGCACGCCTTGAAAATCGATGGCATAGACCGTTTCCTGCAAGGCCTCTGGACCATTCGCGGGCAACGTGAACTGCGGACGCCAGTGATTTGAGACGGTCGACTTGCCAAGCAGTCGACCGGTGTATTCATGATTTCCGGTGACCGGAATACTGGGAATCATGCCGTTGGCCCAACCTCCGGCCTGAAACCATTCGCCCCATTCCCCATCGCTGTTGGCATGATTGATGAGGTCGCCCGCATGCAGGAAAAAGCGCGTCCGTGGCGCATCGCGAAAGGCTTCCCGGACCACGCGCGACCAATGCGACCGCACCTCGTTTTGTGCATCACCAAAATAGACGAACGAAAACGGCTCGGCGTCGCGGCTCGCGGTGGTGAACTGGATCCACTCACTCCAGTTCACGCTGTCTCCCACGCGGTACACATACTTCGTCGCGGGTGACAGACCGGTGAATTCCACCGAGTGGTAATGGCACTCGCTGAGGTCGGACTTGAAGGGCGAAGTCGTCGCCGTGACTCGCACTGCCTGTTTGACAAACTCCGGGCCATCGGTCGCGATCGCGATTTCGGCATACCCCGCGGCGGCTGAAGTATCCGTCCGCCAGGTCACGGCCTGTGTCGTCGTCGGATCACCTGCCCAGGTCAGAATGATCCGATCGGGCAGGGGCGTTGGCCGATGAGCCTCGGCATCGATCACCTTCTTCGGCGGATGGTCATCGTGAGCCCATGCCGCTGCTGCTCCCCATCCGACAGACATCGACACCAGGACGGCGATCCCTTTGACCATCATTCCAACAGACCTTCAGCGGAGGCTTGAACCGACTGCAAAACGGCAGACATTTCCCTGCGAATCACGAGCGCAGCAACGGCCGCAGTTCATTCAGATATTTGGGAATCGCCGTGAAAGGATCGTCGGCGGCTTCGTACTCCAGGGCGACATAACCCCGATAGCCCGAGGCTTTCAGAATCTGTACCACGCGGGCGAGGTCGGCATGTTCTTTCGCGCCGTTCGGAGCGATCTCCACCTTCACCTGCGCGTTGATGGCATACGGAGCAATCTTGGCGAGGTCGGCATAGGGGTCTGCGGTGCGGAAGTTGCCCCCATCAAAGTTGACACCAAACCACGGCGACGGCTCGACCCCTTCAATGATCTTCAACATCTGCTCGGGCGTCGCGGTGATGCCCCCATGATTCTCCAATGCCAGGCAGACCCCTTTCGTGGCGGCATACTGCAGCGACTCGTTGATCGCGGTGATGCAGCGCTCGCGGGCCGCGTCTTCCGTATCGTCCTTCGGGACCGTTCCCGCAAAAATGCGGATGGCGGGTGCCCCGAGAATCGCCGAGTAATCGATCCAGTTGCGTGTCATCTCCAGTTGTTTGGCGCGTTCTTCCGGATCGGCGACACAGAAGTTGTTGCCAATCGCCGTGCCCGAAATATCGAGCCCCAGTCGAAACGCCCGCTCTTTCAAGCTGAGCAGATACTCGGTGGTGATTTCCTTGGGGAAGTAGTACGCCGTCAACTCGCAGGCATCGAGGTTCTGCGTGGCACAGAAATCGATGAAATCTTCCAGCGTGAACTTGGCGGCGGCGCGCTGTTCTTCGGTCCAGGCTTTGGGCAGCAGACGATTGAACGAGTACGCCGCGAGACTCAGTTTGCAAAACGGAGTGCCCGGGCGTTGTGGTGGAACGGCGGCGGCCAGACCTCGCCCGAACGTGGCGGTGAGTGCGGTCGCCAAAGACATCTGCAACAGATCGCGACGGGAACAGCCGGACTCCCGCGATTGAGAAGTGGACATAAACACCTTGCTTTCCCAAGCCTGAGATAAAGTCAAATATCGCTGCGAATTCAGCGACGATTCGCTCATCCTCAGAAACTCGCACGATTCTAACCGACCCGTGATTCCTGTCGCGACCGTCCACTTCTCGAATTCAAGAGGAATCGCAGAACCCGGGAAAATCGTCTTGTCGAATCGCCGATCTTGATTATCCTAGGGGTGTCTCTTTGCGGGCAAGTTCTCCTCACTTTGGGAAGGAACTGCACATGCCGCAATCGCTGCTGCTTCCGAAGTCTTCACATCATCCGGCCTTGGCTGTCGAGGATCTGGTCGAAGACGAACCTCGATGGCTGGATCGCCATGAGGTGTTCGATGAACTCCTGTCGCGCGTGGTGGTGAGCCGCTTCGCTGAGAGTGGCTACTGGCATTTGCGGCAGATTCAGGTCTTCGCGGTCAACGGCCGCATTTCCCTGCGGGGCTGTTTGCCCACGTACTATTTGAAGCAGGTGGCGCAAGAAACCGCCGCCGCGACTCCCGGTGTGTCGCGTGTTGATAACCGCGTGTGCGTGAAAAAGGACACGTGATCGGTCTGTGGCCAGCGCGTTCAATCCTGATCGACGAAGACCGCTCGCAGCAGGTTATCCACCGGGGCATAGTCGTCCGTCAGAATCTCGCCTTCCGCCAGTTCCAGCAGCGAACTCATCTGTCCCCGATACTCCGCCGGTTGATCGGGTGACGTGCGGATGGCTTCCGCGAAGGCTTCGATCGACCAGTCGCTCACCATGCCCAAGTTCGTCAGATCCAGCGGCGTTCGCGAACACGCCACCACATAGGTATCGCGAATTTCCGAAGGTTGACTGTCGGACGTGCAGAAGACCGCCACATGCGGAAAGACCGACAGCATGGTATTCACATAGCGGCCCAGGAAGCGGCCCGAGCGAACGGCCTGGCTGCGCTCCGCACCGGCATCGATCAGAAGTTGCCAGTTGCGATCACCCGGCCGCAGATCGACCAGTTGCTGACGCAGCGCATCCGCAGGTTGTCCGCGAAAACCTAACGCATAACGAGAGGCATCCCAGCGATAGATTTCGACTCCCGCAAAGGGAGCCGGGCACGGCGTCCAGGTGTTCTCGAACAAGAGGTCCGGGATCAGTCCCTTAGGCACATCACCTGGCAGGGCCTGCTTCTCGCGCGACCCCTGACTCAATTCGCTCACCACGCTCTGCCAGAGTTCATCGTCGGCAGCGAGTTGTCGCAAGCGTTCCTCCACGGAGGTAGGCAAGACGCGGCTGACCTGCAATTGTCCGGCCGCGGTCCAGGTGACCGGGGCAAACCGGGCATCGACCCGCGGCGACTGGCCGGCCTCGGGCGTGGCGAACAATGCGGGCGGGGCATTGCCCTGCAGGTTCACGATGGTTTCCGTGACGGTGCCACCGGGAACTTCCGTGCGGGGATAAATTTCGATGATGTTCGCCAGAAAGACGCCTTGGTCTGTCAGTAGATCATGCAGTTTCTGCGTGAATTCTTGCGTGGTGAGGTGCCAAGGGACGCTGAAATCGTTGAACGCATCGCCATAAATGAAGTCGTATTGGACGGGCGGTTGCTGATTGTTCACACGTTTCTGGTTCGCACGCAGCAGATCGTCGACCGTGTTGCGCGCATCGCCGATCAGGGTGGTGATGCGCTCGTCCTCCTCAGCGGTCAGCCCCATCTGCTCACGCACGGCGCGATACACCGCCGGATCGAGTTCCGCGACATCGACATGTTCGGCGGCGGGAAACTCCGCGAGAATCCAACGCGGGAAAATGAAACCGCCGCCGCCCAGGAACAGCGTATTGATGCGCGACGACTGCTTCCGAAACGACTCGACCACGGTGTACCAGGGAGCGTGCGGGCTGAGAGCCAGCAGTTGATCGCGCTGCGCCGGTGTGACAACTTCAAAGGCCGACAAGGCTTCCAGATTGGAGTCATACCGAATGGACGTCGCGAGGGCCGGCGGGATGGAAAGTCCCTCGGGCAACCCTGGCAGCGATACGGTTGAAAAGCCCCCCCAATAGGCCGCCGCGGTATCACTCTGCAACTGATTCACGGCCTTCCAATAGTTCGCCGAGGGGGAGAGGCTCAACAGGTCATCGAGCACGGCCGGATCGCGCGATGTGAGGCTCAATCGCTGCGTGGTTGCGTCGTAGCGGACACCCTCGGGGAGTTGGGCCACCAGTGCCTCTCGCCCGGGGAATTCGGGCACGTTGGTGCTCAGTTCTCGATCATCTTGCGGCGCGGCACGGTGGGTGATGGCCGCGTAAATCTCTTCATACTCGTAGTGCAATGCGGTGGGTTCCGCGGGATCGAAGTAGCTATGGTCGAGCTTGTCGAGCCGCAGTGCGCGGACGGGCTGTCCGTCGATGAAATCATCGCGCACCTGGATGTAGCTGTAGCTACTTTCATCGTGATAGGCATCGAGTGCATCATCTCGCAGACGCAGCAACAGCCCCAGCTTGTGCAATTGCTCGCCCAGGTCGTGACCATACTCGGACCAGTTCACATTGGGATCGGCGAACACCGAGGGGACGACCTTTCCCCAGTTTTCCGCGAGGGCTTGCGATGTGGGTGCGGTGACGGTGGCCGCGACCCATACGCCTCCCAGCATTTGCAACCACCCCAGCAGCACCCCCGTGCGAAACGCATATCGCGAGCCACCCACCGCGACGGCCAGCAACGCCAGTACGGCCGCTGTGACGCCGATGATCGAGCGCGTGCCCCAGACATCGATCAGATAAAACCCCGTGAGAAAGGTGCCGATGATGGAACCGAAGGTGCCCCAGGCATAGACATTGCCGACGGTCGACCCGGTGCGAGTACTCCGCTCGAGCGCCAGGCTGGCCACCAACGGTGAGGTGGTTCCCAGCAGCATGGCAGGGAGCAGGAACATCAGGCCGACCACGCACAAGACCCACGCGGGCCAACTGAAGCTGTCGGGGCGGGGCATGCCACTCACCAGTTGATCCAGCCACAGCACACTGGCGCAGGCCATGCTGGACAAGAGAAACATCCAGGCCAGCGTCCTGGTCCGGGGAAAACGATCCGCGAGCCAGCCTCCCAGATAATTCCCCAGGGTAATACCCGCCAGGACCACGCCGATGACGGAAGTCCACGTATACAACGAACTGCCGACATGCTTGGCGATCAGTCGTGAGGCGGTGAGTTCCAGCGTCATCACGCAGATGCTGCTGACGAACACCAGCAGATTACAGCCCATGAGTGCCCAGAGGTCACTACCGCCCCGTGGACGTGGTTTACGCACGGTCGGCGCGGTGGGGGGCTGCGGTTCATTGCGGGCGGGTGTTTTGCGGATCGTGCCATCGCTGTTGGGAGGCGCAATTTCCCCGGGAATCCAGCCCGAGAGCCCGCCCGGAATCTTGTAAGACTCGGCTTCTTCTTCGTCTTTCGGCTGGGGTTCCGGCGGACGCTTGGTGACATCCGTATCCCAGACAAACGCATCATCATCGGCAGGGGGAGTCGTCGACGGCATGGGTGTTACGCTTGGAGTGGCGTGAAGCGAGTCGGATTGGTCGAACCAACATCGTACCGGCGCGATGGACCGGACGACAGTTGACGCCTGGAAGTTGATAGACGGGCCGCCGGGCCGCAGAATTTGGTCGTGGGTCAGATGAATTGTGCCGGGGCAGGGGCCCCGGCCTTTGGCGGTATAAGAAGATAGATTTACAAAGGTCGGGGCCCCCGCCCCGACCGATCTTACTTGAAACAGACTCACCACCCTGAATTTGGATTGCATCTCTGTCAGGTCGAAAGAATCGTTTCGGCGAGCGAACTGGACCAGCCGTAAAGTCGATAGAGACGCCTGCACCCTGGCACTCACCGTCGAACTACGTGAGATGTGCCTGGGTGCGACGGGTTCGTGTTCGGCGACTTCTGGTCGATGACGACTTCTGCCCGATCACCACGATGCTGGTCTACTGACACGCGTGAAAGTGACTCAAGGGGAGCGAGTGGACGTAAGCCCCTTCGTTGATGGAATTCCCGTTGGCTGCAAGAATCACCGAGGGGAGCCACCTCGCCCCGCTCGCCAGACTTTGGCCACTTCGACGCAGATCAGAAAATGCTCCGGCGTGGGCAGCGGTTGGTTGAGAATACCTGCCGTTACAACCCACCGCCTGGCGCGTGCGGCTTCACTCCGTTTTCGCGAGGGAATCAACGATCGACTTCACTCGGCGCAGCACCTTTTTCGGACTGACCAGCGGACGCAGCACCACGAGGGACCGTGCTTTCAAGGTAAACTCAGTGAGTCGGAGCTTCCGGGGCTTCGTGAGTTGCTCGTCCGCCGTATCGATCAGCAATTCCCAACGATTGACCCGCGTCAACACGGGCAGGGTAAACGGAATGGCTTCGTGATGAGCACTGAGGAGAATCAGGATCGTGTCTCCCTTGATGGGCCGACCACGTGAATCAGTTTCCGGAATGGAATCTCCCGATAACAGCATCCCCAGACACCGCGCAAAACCCGAGTTCCAATCCTCATCAGCCATCTCCAGTCCTGTCGGAGCCAGCCACAGCAGATCTTTGATATCGCTGCCGCGGATCGGTCGTCCTTGAAAGAATTGCCGGCGACGTAACACCGGCTGCTCGGCACGCAGCAGAATCAACTGCCGCACAAAGCGGAAGAATTCCTGCTTCTCGGGGGTGATGTTCCAGTCGAGCCAACTGAGTTCGTTGTCCTGGCAGTAGGCGTTGTTGTTGCCCTGTTGCGTCTGACCCAGTTCATCTCCCGCGAGGAGCATGGGGACACCCTGAGACAGAATCAGCGTGGCCATGAAATTGCGGCGTTGCTGGGCGCGTAAGGCGAGAATCCTGGCGTCGTCGGTTTCGCCTTCCACGCCACAGTTCCAACTATGATTATCATTCGCGCCATCGCGATTCTCTTCGCCATTGGCGAAGTTGTGTTTGTCGTTGTAACTCACCAGGTCGGCGAGCGTGAAACCATCGTGACAGGTGACGAAGTTAATACTGGCGTGCGGGCGTCGACCGCTGTGTTCATACAAATCGCTCGACCCGCTCAGCCGCGATGCCAGTTCGCCCGCCGTGCCGCCTTCTCCTTTCCAGAATCGTCGCACACAGTCGCGATATTTGCCGTTCCACTCGGTCCATAGCACGGGGAAGTTGCCGACCTGATAGCCCCCCGGGCCGACATCCCAGGGTTCTGCGATTAACTTCACCTGGCTGAGGATGGGATCCTGGTGAATGATGTCAAAGAAGGCCCCCAGTCGATCGACTTCATGCAGCTCTCGCGCCAGGGCACTCGCGAGATCAAACCGGAACCCGTCGATATGCATCTCCTGCACCCAGTAGCGCAGGCTGTCCATGATCAGTTGCAGCACGCGTGGATGCCGCATGTTCAATGTGTTGCCACACCCGGTGAAGTCCATGTAATACCGCTGGTTCTCTGGGGCCAGGCGGTAGTACGCCGCGTTATCGATGCCGCGCAGAGATAACGTCGGGCCCATGTGATTCCCTTCCGCGGTGTGGTTATAAACCACATCGAGAATCACCTCGATCCCCGCGGAATGAAATGCCCGCACCAGTCGCTTGAATTCACGCACGGCGTCATCGGCCGAGCCACTGGAAACATAGCGCACATCGGGTGCAAAAAAGGCCAGGCTGTTGTAGCCCCAATAGTTGGCCAGTCCGCGGTCCACCAGGTGTCGATCATCGACATGGTGATGAATCGGCATCAGCTCGACGGTGGTGACCCCCAGTTGCTCGAGGTGACGCAACACCGGGTCAGAGGTGAGGCCGGCATACGTGCCGCGTAGCTCTTCGGGAATGTCCGGGTGTTGCATCGTGAAACCTTTCACGTGCAACTCGTAAATCACCGTGCGATGCCAGGGAATGCAGGGTGGGCGGTCATCTCCCCAGGTGAATGCCGGGTCGACGACGACGGCCAGTGGCGCAAACGGCGCACTGTCCCGGGGATCGAGCGCCAGGTCTTCCCGGGGGTTCCCAATCGGATAGGCAAACATTTCGTCGGACCACAACACCTTCCGGGCAATCGCCTTGGCATAGGGGTCGAGGACGAGTTTGCGGGGATTGAAGCGATGGCCCCGTTCCGGGTCATAAGGGCCATAGACCCGATATCCGTAACATTGATCGGGGCGGACATCGGGCAGGTAGGCATGCCAGACCTGGTCGGTCTGTTCCTTCAAGGCAATCCGGTGTGTCTCCTGCGTTTCATGCGGAGAATCGAACAGGCAGAGATCGATCGATTCCGCGTGCTCAGAAAAAATCGCGAAGTTGGTCCCCCCCCCATCCCAGGTCGCACCCAAGGGGTAAGGGTTTCCCGGCCAAACTCGCATGCAAAGGCCCTTCTTGCAAACGGTTTTAGAGACGATCGTGCAGATCTGACTGATCTTAGAACCTGTTTTCAACAGGAGTACAAGTGATTTGCGGAAAGCAGAAAGCGGAAAGCAAAAAGCCAATCATCTGCTGGTTTCCCGCTCTCCGCTTTTTGCTTTCTGCTGAAATGATTGGAAAACAGGTTCTTAATCGGAGCGGGAAATGAAACAAGCCCGGTCGAGGATCGACCGGGCTTGCGCGTCTGTTTCACAAATTCGTTAGTTCTTGACGGGCGGCGGCATGAACAAGCGGCCCGAACCACCCGGACCATGATCGTAGCAGTCACGGTCGTGCCAGAGCGGAACCCCCGCGGCATAGCGTGCGGCGAGCATCAGCACTTTTTCTTCCGAACCGGGCTTCGCGGCCGTCGGCGAGCTGGGGTCGATGCCCAAGGCTTCAAAATCGAGATCCTCAAAGGACATCTCGCCTTCTTCAAACTCGTCGTCGAACTCTTCGTTGCTTTGCAGCAACATGTCGAGTTGGCTGTCCGCGTCTGTTTCATCCAAGTCGTAATCGAACGACATATTCCAATAACTCCAACCGATGACGTTCTATCCAACACAAGGTAAGCACTCGGGTGAAGCGCGGACGGGGAACGCAAAGAGGGAATCGTAATTCCTGCGTCTGTCGGCCTGGCTTCCGCCTCTTGAGTGAACCGATCACTGCATCGACGTCGTTGGGACCATTGGTCTAACGAAATCTGCCATTCTTGGCGGAAGCGGGAGATCCGCAGGCGTCTTGCCGGGTAGGACAGTGGGCGGGTTGTTCACTCAAGCGGTGGTATTTTTCAGGGAATGGGCGAGATTGTCAACAAAAATTCTTCAAAGGAATGACGTATCGACCGTTTTCCCGCTTCTGAGACCCCATTCATCAGCCATCAGTGTTGCGACGCGGCAAATCTTGCCACAATAGTTTGCCTGAACTACCGTTTCCCACGCGATTCCCCCTTGCGATCTCTCGTGTCGCTGCGGAATGGTCTGCGGTGACGATCTCGGTTCCCTGTCCTTGTCTCGCGTTTCTGACGTCCTGTCTCCGGTTCTTGTCACCACACCGAAAGTGCTCCTGCGATGCCCGCGCTCCTGAGATTGCTACGCTCGACGCTCACATCTTTAGGGCCGCTGCTCGCCCTGATTGTGGTCGTCATGCTCTTTGCCATTCTGGAAGCCCGGCGGGTCGAGCACCCCGTGTTTCTCACCGCCGATAACTTGCGGCTGATCACCGTGAACTCGGCGGTGATTGCGCTGTGTGCCCTGGGGATGACAATTGTCATCATCGCGGGAGGGATTGATCTTTCCGTGGGCAGCGGAGTTGCGCTCTGTGCGACCGTCCTTGCCTGCGGCCTCAAACTCAACTGGAACCCCTGGCTATGTGTCACTTTGACATTACTGTCCGGATGTCTGCTGGGGGCAATCAATGGCACACTCGTGAGCCTGTTGCGCGTCGTCCCGTTCATTGTCACGCTCGGAACGATGACGGCGTATCTGGGATGCGGCAAGATGCTCGCGGATCGCGTGGATAAGGGCCAGACCGTGCGACCGGCGGTCTATGCGGCGGGAGATCGCAATTTCGACAAAAACCAGGTGCCTATCTGGCTGCAAGAGTTCACCAGCGTGCGTGAGAAGGCCCTCATTCCGCACAAAGATCGAGTCCCCGCCGGAGTATTACCCCTCGTCGACTGGTTCCGCTGGCCGTTTGGGATCTGGCTGGGACTGTGCATGGCCGCGATTGTCGCCGCGTTATTGCGATTCACGGTCTTCGGCCGTTACGTCTTCGCGCTGGGGTCGAATGAAGCGACGGCTCGGTTGTGTGGCATCAATGTCCCACTGGTGAGAATCGCCGTCTATACCCTGGCGGGGCTCTTTGTCGGTATCGCCGGGGTCTATCAGTTTTCGCGCCTTACCAGTGGTAACCCCACCTCGGGCGTGGGGCTCGAATTGCGCGTGATTGCCGCCGTGGTCATTGGCGGGGGCAGCCTGAGCGGCGGCCGCGGTTCCGTTCTGGGCACACTGGCGGGGGCCGCATTGATGGCGGTGATCAACTCGGGTTGCACGCAACTGGGCATACCGAACCCGCTGCAAGATGTGATTCTAGGCGTGATCATCATCGCCGCGGTGACATTAGATCAAATCCGCCAGCGTCGCTTTGCCGGAGTCTGAAGGCCGAGTCGATTCTGACCCGAGATCGATGTGTGCGCTGGCGAATGTCGCGATCCAAGACGCTGCCTTGCCACGGCAGGAACAGTGCTGCTGATCCGCGTCGAAGTGGCAAAAGTCTGGCGAGCGGGGGGAGGTGACTCCCCACGGTGATTCTTGCAGGAAACTGGAACTCCATCACCGAAGGGACTTACGTCCCCTCGCTCGCCTTGATTAACTCCCACGCGGTCAGTAGGCGGCCAGAACCGAGAGACTCGGCGTCGTTCGCTCTACTGTACCTATTCCGTAAACAACGCGTCGACAAAGCTTTCCGGGTCGAACAGTTGCAGATCGTCGATCTGCTCGCCCACGCCGACGTATTTCACCGGCGTGCCCATCTGCTGGCGGATCGCGACCACCACGCCCCCACGGGCCGTGCCATCGAGTTTCGTCAACACGATGCCCGTGCAATGAATCGCCTCAGAAAATTGTTTTGCCTGGTTCACGCCGTTCTGACCCGTGGTCGCATCGATCACCAGTAGACTTTCGTGCGGGGCACCGGGCACCTGCTTGTCGATGATGCGGCGGACCTTTTCGAGTTCCTTCATCAGGTTCTGCTGCGTGTGCAAGCGACCCGCCGTATCGATGATGAGGTAATCAACCCCCGCTTTGACCGCGGCTTCACAACCGGCGAATGCGACCGCGGCGGGATCGGTACCGCTCGGCTTGGTGACAATCGCACAGCCGAGGCGTTCGCTCCACATCACGAGTTGTTCCACGGCGGCCGCGCGGAAAGTATCTCCCGCGGCGAGCATCACCGAATGCCCTTGCGATTGAATCAGCTTGGCGAGTTTGGCGATGGTCGTTGTCTTGCCGACGCCGTTCACGCCCGAGACGAGAATCACCGTTGGTTTGCTGGCGGCGACCTTCAACGGCGACAACGGCTGATCGCGGTCCCAGCGGACATCGTGTTCGCCGATGAGAATCGACTTCAGCGTCGACTTGACCGTGCCCCAGATGCTGGCGACATCAACGGTGCGACCGAGGTATTCCTTCCGGAGATTCGCGATGATCTCGCCCGCGGCGGCGACCCCCATATCGGTGCGGATGAGCCCCGCCTCGAACTTTTCGAGCTGCGTCTCATCGAGGATCTGTCCCGCCTTGAAGAGGTCGCGGACATCGGTCTGCAAAAGCTGCTTGGTCTTCTGCAAACCCTGTTTCAGACGATCGAACCAACCCATGACAACTCATTAACCCACGAAAATCTCGGCATCTGCTCCCGAGCCACTGCCCGGTTTCCGCATCATAAGGCGGGGTGTGATCGACCAGCAAGCCGCGACGAAAAACGGCTATCGGGTGGCGGGGGCGCTCCGTATTCCGGAAGCCCCCGGACTTTGGTCATCCGACTCTCGGGGCTTCCGCTGCGCGGAGCGCCCCCGCCACCCGAATGCAGATTCACGCCTTCACAAAGGCCTGTTGGGCGGGATCCCATGCGGCTTGGATGTCCACTCGCTGTTCGAGTGTGGTCGGCAAGTGTTCCAGCGCCAGACGCATATCCTCAATGCGGGGCAGACACAGGCAGAATTGGCCCTTGTCGACATGCCGGAACTTCAGAATCCCTGCCAGTTCTTTCTGCCCGAACCAGCCTTGCAGCCAGCCCGATTTGGGGAGCAGTTCCACGTCGGAGAGTTCATACGCCGAGGCCCGGAAGTTGTACTTGTGCTCGTCGAGAAGTTCTTCGAGGGTTGACCGGTCGATTTGCTGTTCACGGGTCAGCTTCTTCGCTTCCACACCCTTCTTGCGGAGCGACATGACCAACAAGCCCACCAGGCCGAACTGGGCCCACACCGCATCTGACCTGTTGTCGTCGTCATGAGCGTAAATGAACACCAATTCTCGGGATTTGACGTAGACGCGATAACGCCGGTTGGACTTCAATTCAAAAACCGCTACCGCCTGAAAGTACGGGGGCTTCTCGACATGCGGCTCCATGCGTCGGATTCCCGGCTCTGCGTGGTCAGTAGGGCGGAAGCATCAGGTGCTCTGCCCAGACTAAACCAGCCACTCCGGTTTGACCAGCATCGTGACGCCGATCGCGAGGATGGCCACACCGCTGATGAGCTTCAACCACCGGCCGCCCTGTTCCTGCAAGCGATGCTTGCCCAGCGTGGCAACCACAATACCGACCATCAGCGAATCGTCAAACATGTATGCGGCGATGTACAGCAGCAGATACGCATAATTCTGCCAGGCGGGATAGTTCTGCATGGTCAATACGCCGGTGTACATCGCGGGCAAACCCGCCGTGCAAAGCAACTCGACGATGTTCACCAGTACGGCGAGGACCGACGCACCGGCGATCGCGCCCAGCAGTGATTCCGCCATCACGATCTTCCGCATGCGTTCATACAGTTTGGGCTTCGCCGACTCGGGAATCGATAGCGAGACCCCCTGCTTGAACGCGAAGAAATCTTTGATATGAATCGCACCGACGGTGATGCCCAGTAACCCCAGTGCGACTTGAGCGGGCCGCAGCAACCCGATCAACTGAAACACATTCAACCATGCCGCCATGAAACAGAAATACGCCGCCCCGCTGATGACCACGAACGTTCCCGCGACCGCGAGAATCTTCATCCGGTCTTTCAGATTCACCAGCAGCGAGAGCAGAAACAGCAGCACCCACATCGCACACGGGTTAAACCCATCCACCAGCCCCACCATGATGGTAAACGCCGGCAAACCCCAGCTCCGCCAGTTCACTTCCCCCAGAAAGGGCAAAGGAATGACATCAGACACGGAGGCTTCGGATGCCGCGCCAGTCGGAAGCTCGGGGACGTCACCCGGACTGGTCTCGGCGGGCAACTCGGGTGGCAAGTCGCGCCGCGGTCGTGGCGGCGGGGCATCGACGGTCGCGGACTTCCCCCCCGCATCCACTTCCGGAGGCAGAGGACGGTCCACCGACGGAGGTGGCAACTCGGGCGGCAGACCCACGGCTGCATCAGCCGTAAACGCCAATGAGGTGAAGAACCCGATCGAAGCCAGTGGTAAGCGCGGTGGGCGATGCTGGAACGAAGTCTGCGCGGGACATTCCACCGTCACGGGCTTCAACACGTCGTCCCATTGTTTGAAGCTGGTATTCGCGTCAAAGAAGCCCACCATCAATCGGCCACACATGTGGAGCGCCGGCACCGAGGTCGCCGCCGCCCGATAGCGGGCCGAAACTTCATTCAACCGGCGTTGGGCCTCGGTCGAAGTCACCAGATCTTTCTCGACGAACTTGTAACCGGGGTACCGCGGCGCAAGTTGATTGAAGATGACGGGCTTGGCCGAGGCACACCGCGGGCAACCTTTCCGCACGAAGACTTCGACCGTGAGCAGTTCCTCGATCTTCGCAGGCGAGGTCGCCGCATCCCAGCCGTATTCAAACCGGCCGCTCACATAGAACGCGGGTAGCCCCGGCTCTGTGACTTTGAAGTGGTCGGCGATTTTGTAGAACCGCTCGAGTTCCGAGGCTTTCTCGGCGACATCGCGATAGACGACGATCACCCCGGGCCGCTGACCATACGTCTTCTCAACATACGTTTTGGCTTCCAGGCTGCGATCGGCGTCGCCCCGCAGAAAGACCTCCAGCACCGCACAGCGGGTTTCCGCCGCGTGAGAGACAGTGGCCAGCGAGAGAAGCATCCCCCAGGCGACTATCATCGGCCAAGGATACACGGCATTCAGCACGCGGAACCACATAGGTTCGAGTCTGCCACAAGCGCTACGGAATTGAAAGGAAAATTTCCCATCCCTGCGAGGTCGACTCACCTTTGTCGCGGGAACTTCTGTTCAACAACCCGCTATCCTGACTCCTTTTGTCGGAAGCCCCTCGCGGCCAACTCCAGAGCTTCCCGCGCCGGCTCAACCAAAATTCGCAGCGCCCGTCGCGACACTCTCGGCACAACGACTGGCGAAGAACACCCGATCGCAACGACCGCGCCAGACCGACCAGCAACTGCGGCACAACCCGCGCAACTTATGATCTTAGGTTAAATGATCTGCGGAACGACTTTCCCGGGAGTCTGGTCCGCAGGTCATTCATCAGTTTGATCCAATTCGGCGGGAAGCGGTTGCGTCCAGTTCAAGACGTGACGGGTTCACACCGTGCGGTTCACTCTCGATCTGTGCTTCGGATTCGTCCGATGATGAAACCCAGCCGCAAATTTTGGTGCCGGAGTCGGTGATCGTGCCCCCCACGTGTTCGTGGTATCCGTCGCGACCACCCTCGATCCGTGCGTGTGTTGCCGAGCCGAAAATGACCGCAATCGTTCGGCTCTGAATGATGGAAACCGCGACCCGCCGCATGTTGGCTGAATGAAAACCCAATCACTCGGAGAGTGCGAGAGTCCGCGCGTGGGTAAGTGGATCATTCACAGCCCCGCACCACCATCTCTCCCGACAGCGGGCGACGTGCGTGGCTGCGCGGCTTTTGAACTTTTACGAAAGCGTCGTTCGTTCACAGATCTGCCGCATCTGCTCGCCAAACTCCCGCGCACTCCACAGCGAGCGGCCGATGTTCCAGACTTTGTCGGCCACCGGTTCGATATCCATGAAGATGAAGTCTTCCTGATGCCGCCGGCTGCGGACGACAATCTCGCCATGCGGGTCAACGATGTAACTGTCGCCATAACCCACGCCGCGATGCGGGTCGGTCATGCACTCTTCGGGACCGAGTGAGACATTGTTGCCGCGCACGAAGTAGACGCTGTTCTCAACCGCCCGGGCCATGTGATCGGCCCGCACTTTCATGAAGTGACCGATCAGCCCGTCCTTGCTGATGTAATTGAAGTGGGGCGAGAAGACGACCTGCGCCCCTTGCAAAGCGAGCAACCGCGTCGGTTCGATGTACCCGCCATCCGAACAGATCACCACGCCGAACTTCAGCCCCTTGTGTTCAAACACGGGGAACTCACGGCCCTGTTTGTGGAACCGCATGTAGGCCGAACACTTGCTGTAGTGGCCGAGGAGATGTCCTTTGTGGATCACGGCGGCGGTGTTGTAGAGGTCTTTACCGCGAAGCTCGTTGAAGCCCACGATGAACAGCGCTTCAAAGCGACTGCTGCGATCAAGCACCTGCATCATGTGCGGGGAATCGATGGTGAAGGCATCGCGACGGGCGATGTCGCCATCATCGGGATACCCCGTCAGAAAACATTCAGGAAACGAGACGATGTCGACCCGATCGCGGTCGGCTCGCTCCAGTCCCTGCACCACTTTCGCCAAGTTCCCGGCGAAATCCCCGAGTTGCGAATCAAGCTGGCAATGACCGATCCGCATGGTGATCTCTCTGGCTGATGATCTGGGTTTTTCACAATCCGATGGCTGAAGAAGCCCAGGGATCGCAATCCCTGGGCTTCCTGTGTCTGTTGAGCGTCCATTTGAGAAGCTACTTCGCAGGAACCCAGTAATCGAACACCAGCACCTTTTCGCGGCGATCTTTCACGACCTGCACATAGGCATCATGCGCGGGGTGCTTCAGATAGGTGGCGAGACCGGCCTCATTGCGGAACGTCACTTGGAAGCCATAGGTCATCCCTTCCGACTTGCCCTCCGTGCTGACATTCGGCCCATGCTCAAAGCCGATGATCGTGTCGACTTGCTTCGGCAGGCCCGCGAAGGCATCGATCACCTTCTGCACTTCGGAGGGCGGCAGACCGTCTTTGAACTTGTAGAGCACAATGTGCCGGAGCACTTTGTCGCCCGGACTCGCGGCCTGAGTCGATGGTGTGACGGTCTGCATGACGATGGCCCCTGCCACGATGCCAAGGAAGAGTGTCATGACGGTACGCATGGAAGGGTTCCTTCTGAGGTCGGCGGGAAGTCCAAAACCATTGTGCGGCAGGAGCATGCCCGGCACAACGCTGGTAAGAATAGCATGTCGACCTGGGGTGGCGGGGGCGCTCCGCGAATGCGGAAGCCCTCGGAAATCGTGCGCACAATTTCGGGGGCTTCCTGTCGGAGCGCCCCCGCCACCCGGATGGTAGGTTGAACCATTCAGCGGGCTCACGCCCGCCGCTCGCAGATTGCCGTGCTCAGATCATGTCGAGCTTGCGGTGGCTGCGTTCTTTCGGGCGGCTGCATTCGGCGCACACGCCATCGACTTCCAACCGATGGCCCGCCATGCGGAAGCCCACATCGGCGGCGATCTGTTCGAGCACCTCCGCAATGGCTTCGTTGGGGAACTCGATCATCGCGTTGCATTTGCGGCAGATGAGATGATCGTGCGCGGGGTAACCGTAGTCGTGCTCATAGACCTGCCGATCGTTGGTCCGGGCCACACAGCGTAAGAGCCCGGCTTCAACCAGCAGATTCAAGGTGCGATAGATCGTCGAACGGCTGGCACCGTTCTGACCTGACCGCCGAGCGAGGTCTCCCACCCACTGCTCGGCGTCGAAATGATGATGCGTGGAATAGACCGCCTGGACGATGGCTTCCCGCTCGGGGGTCAGCCGCATTTTCTTCGTCAGCAGGAATTCCCGGAATTTGTTGACCGGCGATGCCGCTTCGTCAATTATACCCAAGTCGCTCACAGCCAGCCTCAACGGTGCTTCTATTCCTGATCGAGTTCCTGCTCGACGGCGCTGAACATCCGCATGAAGGCGGCTTCCAGCTTCTCGTCGGTATCATAGGTGCCATCGGCGATCGCCGCCTTGATCTGGGCGATGCGCTCCTGGCGGATGTCACCGGTCTGGCTTAGCTGGTCCAAGAGTTTCCCCGCGTTTGAGAGTACGAGCTCATCGCGTGGGAACTGCGGCCGAGCGACCGTAGTCTCCCGGGATGCGGGCGTACCAGTCACGGGTCGATATGGTGTCGACCCGGAGACCGAACCTACATTTCGGACGTCCATGTCAGCCCTCCCTTGCTGGACGGAGCCGAGTGACTGAGAGGCTGTGGGCAGCCCCCGAGACACTCCGCCACGAACAGTATCATAGCCGACAACTGGGAAACGATTCAATTGGGCCTCAAATCCGGGCTGAAACATGATGATCCCCTGGCATCCAAGCGTTGGACAGACGAACTCTGTGAGTTTTGTCCGCCCGGGGGATCTTCTTGAACCCGGACAAGCGGCACCGACCTGGGAATCTTTTCCAAGTTGCAACTGTAACAGGAGTTACGTCGCGATTCGGTGTTCGACGGCATCCGCCGCCAACCATAGTATCGGCGGTCGGACGGACGAAATTTCAATCATCTCGCAGATTTTTTCGGAATGGCACGGTTGATTAGACGAGTGTCCAGAGACGAGAGCCCAGAAGGCAGAGTGCCAAGTGGCTACGAAATTTTCGCTGGGGGTGAACTCGCGTCGTCCCGGATTTTCTGGCTCTGGACTCTCGTCTCTGGGCTCTCGACTTAACGCACCAGCTCCAGCGTCTGCCACATGCTGGGATCGAAATCGATCGGGAACTCGGGTCCGACCGTCAGGGGTTGGTCGCCCAGTTCGGTGTCATGCACCAGAGCGCAGAATCCCAGCCGAGGGTGTGCCGAAGGGTCGAACCCATGCAGACTTTCGCTGGGAAACCAGAGATCCGCACGGTAGCCGTCAGAGCGAATTGTGGTGCTGATTTGGACCGAGCCTTCCTCGCGTTTTCCCGTGGCTTCGCGGGCCTGTGCGATCGGCTGAAGCTGGATCGAGGGCTCGAGTTTCTTGCGGCCCAAGCCGGTCGGCAGAAATGTGAACAGGTGACAGAAGCGTGTCGCCCGGTGGACATTCTGCGTGCAACGGGTGTCGATCCAGAGCAGAATCACATCGCCCCGCTCGGGGTTGGTCGGATCGCAGGTGACGGGCAGTTTCTTGCCAGTGACATCGATGCCGACAGCGAAGCCGTGGTCGTTCCAGGCGACAGAGAGCCGGGCGAACGCCGTTCCACCGTCAAACTCCTCGAGAGACGGAACCAAACTGTTGTCAGGCAAGGGGTTGCAACCCGTGGCCGTCCCCGGCAGATCAGGGCAAAACGGCACCGGAAACGACCAGCGAAACAGAAACCGCGGGGGAACGACTGTGCTCATCTGCCGGCGTGACCTCGTGTTTCCTCACCATCATGACAGTGCCACAGCCGCGAAGGAATTTTACTCTTCGACCGCGGTGGCTTCCGCCACGGCGGCTTCGGGCAGATGGGTCCAGGCGTAGATGTGGGTTTCGAAATTGACGATTTCCACAAGGGTTTTGCGTCCCGAGGAGGGCTGCAACTCATAACCGCGCTGGCTCAGAATGCCGGCATGTTCCGATTCGGCGGTCAAACGGCCTTCGTCCTGCACGACGCGCCACCATTGCAGATGCGGCCATTCCTTCTTCACCGTCTCGATGCAGTTGATAATGGTCTTGCCATTGACACCCGGCTTAAAGCCTGCCCGCTCAGCGACTTGCGTGTAAGTAGACAGTTTCTCCAACTGTTTGAGTTCCCAGAGAACCTCGGCAACGGCTTCAGCACGAATGGACGGCATATCAGACTCTCCACTACGGCGCGGCTAGAGACGGGACTCGACGCGAATTACGTCATGACAAGGCCACGCAATGTCTGTCCCGTTACTGGCCTGCCTGGCGCGAGCAACGGCACCATGAAAGGATATAGGACCGGCCAATCCTTAGCCTGCATACTTCTTTAACATACTCTGTTCGACGACGAGACTCAATCCCTTCGCATCCGGGAGTGCGGAAGGCGGAGTACGGAAGGTGGAAACAGCTGGGCTGGGGGCCCGGTTGACGTTGCGGAGGGTTCGTCGTTCAATGGAGGCGGTTCTATTCCCGTCGTCTCATTGAGGTTGCGGAGAACGTTACAGTCGATTTCTTCTGCAGGCGCGGCGGGCCATGTCTGAAATTCTGCTGACCACGCTGAATGCCCGCTATCACCATACCGCCTTCGGACTGCGGTATCTGTACGCGAATCTGAGGGAACTCCAGGATCGAGCGCGATTGCTGGAGTTCACCATTCAGCAGGCACCGCTCGACATTGTGGAAACCATTTTGCGCGAAGAGCCGCGGATCGTGGGCTTTGGCGTGTACATCTGGAATGTGCTCGAAACCGAACGGGTGGTCACCGCGCTCAAGCAACTGCGGCCTGATGTGCTGATCGTGCTCGGCGGACCGGAAGTGGGCGATCCGCTCGACCGACCCGCGTGGTGTGCGCTGGCCGATTACGTGATTGCGGGGGAAGCCGACCTGGCCTTTGCGGAACTCTGTCGGTCGTTGATGAAGGGAACCGCTTCCGACGGTCTGGCAGAGACCACGCACATCTCGCATGTGCCCGACCTGGCGCAGGTGGTCTTGCCTTATGATCTGTATAGCGCGGAAGATTTGTCGCAACGGGTCATTTATGTCGAGGCCTCGCGCGGGTGCCCCTTTACCTGTGAGTTTTGTCTCTCAGCGTTAGATCTGCCTGTTCGGCAGTTACCGCTCGAGCCGTTTCTGGAGGCGATGCAGAGCCTGCTGGATCGTGGATGTCGCGAATTCAAATTTGTCGATCGGACGTTCAATCTGAATCTGCGAGTCAGCCGTGCGATACTGGAGTTCTTTCTGGGCCGACTTGTCCCCGGTTTGTTTCTGCACTTTGAGTTGATTCCCGATCGGTTGCCCGAAGCGTTGAAGGCGTTGATCGTGCAGTTCCCAGCCGGGGTCTTACAGTTTGAAGTGGGCATTCAAACCTGGAACGACGATGTGGCCGTGCTCATCAGCCGTCGTCAGGACAATGCCGTTGCCGAACAGAATCTGCGCTGGTTGCGGGAACACACGGGCGTGCATGTTCACGCCGATTTGATTTTCGGACTGCCGGGCGAAGACCTCGCGAGTTTCGCGGCCGGGTTCGATCGCCTGGTGCAACTGGAACCGCAGGAGATTCAGGTTGGCATCTTGAAGCGCTTGCGGGGTACGCCGATCACCCGGCACGATGCCGAATGGCAGATGCTGTACAGCACCTCGCCCCCGTATGAGATTTTGCAAAATCGGCTGCTTGACTTCGCGACCATGCAAGACTTGCGACGGTTTGCCAAAACGTGGGATCTGATCGCGAACAGTGGAAACTTTGTCGAAACCGTCCGCTGTTTCTGGTCGGCGGGCGAGTCACCATTCGCGACGATGTTTGCCTTCAGTCGTTGGCTGTATGAGCAAACAGGGCGCACGCATGGGATCGCATTGCCGCGGTTGTTGGAATATGTCTGGCGGTATCTCACAGAGGTGCAGCGGCATCCGCAGCCGGCTATCGCTGCGCTGTTGATGCGAGATTACCGCCGTGGTGGCCGCAGCGATCACCCGGCGTGTCTGCGACCCTGGATCGAAGCCAGTCCGCGTCCACGGGGGACAGGGAGTTCATCAGAACGCCCGATCGGCGAGCATTCCGAGCAGGCAATTGGACCCAAGCGGCAGCAACGCTTTCTGCATGCGGATACGTCACAAGGAGTGGTAGATGCGTGAACTTGGAAGCGGTTATCAAATGGAGTGCGTGTGATTGCGGAAAGCAAAAAGCGGAAAGCAGAAAGCCAGAAATTCGCTGGATTCCCGCAATCTGGCTTTCCGCTTTATGCTTTTTGCTTTCCGCTGGAACGATTTGAAAACAGGTTCTGAGCGTGCCCCGGCCGTGCCAGCAGCCTGTTTAGTGAGAAACTCTCGAACAAGCACGGGGTGACTGGCATCGTCGCTGTCTACAAGAACCGTTGCCTCGACAAAAACCCGATGGGTAAGCGGCTGCTTTGCTCCGTCGCCAGATCGGCCAGCGCTTGACCCAGCACCGAGGCAAACTTGAAGCCATGTCCGGATAGCCCACACGCCACGCTGACATGGGGGCTATCGGGCAGCGTGTCGACCAGGAAATGGTGATCGGGACTCAGCGTGTAAAGGCAGACGGAATGCTGGCTCAACGTGTGCGTGACCTCGGGTAACACCGCTCCGGCGAACTCGACCAGCGGAGCAATGTCGTCGGCATGACACCCGCGATCGACCGTTGTCGGATCGCTTACAGGTTCCACGCCACTATGCCGGGCCAGCTTCATGGAAGCTCCGTTGAGACTTGGAAACCCATAGAACGTGCCGTGTGGCATCTCGAAATAGAAACAGGGGTAGCCCGCATCGACCTGGTACGCCCGGTTCCGCGTCTCGAACCAGCCCACGAACTTTCGCGACACGACTAGCGGCACAGGGAGAGTCGGCAGGCACAGCGACGTCCACGCTCCGGCCGTGATCACCAGTCGCGCGGCATGAAATGTTTCCGTCGCGGTGGTCACCGTCACAGAATTCTGTGCGATGTGGATGTCGCGAACCGGCGATTGAAATCGCAGGTCGGCACCATGTTCCCGCGCGACAGTCTGGTGGGCCTCGATACAGCGTTCAACATGCAGAAACCCTGCGTCGGGTTCGAGGAGTACGGCATGTCCCTCAGGGATCATGATGCCGGGAAAGCGCCGCGCGACCGCATTCGCCGTGAGTTCTTCGATGGTCAGATGATGTTCCGTTGCGGCTCGCAAGGCCCCGGTAATGGTCTCGCCTTGCGGTGGTCCCGAGAGCAGCAGTTGTGATGGGCAGAAAAGCTCGCGTTGCGTGGCCTGTTCCAGTTCCCGCCAAAGTTCATAACTGCGCCGCAGTAAGGGGACATAATTGGGATGCTCGAAATACGCGAGACGGATGATGCGAGTTTCGCCGTGCGAACTCCCGAGGTGATGGACCGATGCGAACTGTTCCAGCCCGAGCACCTGCAGGCCGCGACGGGCCAGATGGGCACACGCGGCACTTCCACAGCCACCGATACCGAGCACGATGACATCGAATGACTGGGCCATAAATGTTGGGCGTTCCAGCTTATGCGAGCGGGGGGTGTAAGCCCCCTGGGACTTCGAGCACAAACGGGGCGGTGATCACCATGTTGGATGGCACATGCCGTGCCAGCTCCGCCGCCGAGGTGGCCACACCAGGGCTGATCTCCACGGGCACATCATCGCCAATCGTACAACCGCAGGTTCGCAGCCAATCGCGCTGGCGGGCCATCATGGCATCGCGAGCCGTAGATGGGGAATCGGCTCCATCGGCATTTTTGATCGGCAGAAATTCGTCGGCCCGCTTGCCTTCCACCACCAGCGCGGTATTGGCCCAGGGGAGCACATCAAAAATGAACCGCTCAAACTTGAACGCATTTGCTGCCCCGGGTGTCACCAACTGGTTGATGGAGGCGTCCCAATGCGTCACCACTTTACGAGCCACATGAAACGGCATCGCGTGTTCATCAACCAGCGCTCGTTCCAGAAACTCGCGCTGGAACAGATGAATCGCGGTGTTGCCCGCCCAGAGACGCACCCGGCCGCGGTGATCGGTTTGTGTTGCGATGTCGGGCGGCAAGTCGCTGTATTCGATAATCCGTGTCACGCCATCTGTCGTGACAACCACCCCCATCTTTTCGCTCGCTGAGGTTTTCGCAACCACCTTGGTACTGACGTCGGCCTGATGTGCCAGGTGCCAGCCGATGAACGCCGGGTTGCACAGCGGCGTCGCGGGGTTATCAACCTGATGATAAAAAATGGTTTCGATGCCCCGGTTCCGCCAGTCGGTGAGAATGTTCTCGCGAGCCAGCGCGGTGAGCATGCCACCATGACCATCGGGACTTAAGGCCAGTTGTTGTGGCCCTGCCAACAACACCCGCCGCGTGGCGATATCAACAGCGGGAAGCGAACTCTGTCGAAAGAGTCGCAGATCGCCGGGGGGCAATCCAAAGTGGTGTTGCGCCGCGAAATACTCGACCGATTCGGTATGCGTGGAGTCGCTGGTCATGACGGCATAGGGAATCGGTTGACCATAGCGGTCACGCAGCGCCCGCAGATGCTCGCAAAACCATTGATACAGCGACTTGCCCGTGATCGGTCCAAACGGGAACATCCCTTTGGGAGCGTCAAAACCCAGGCGAGAGCCTTGCCCTCCCGCCACAACAACCACCCCCACTTTTCCCGCTCGCAACCAGTCCTCGCCACGCTCATGCATGGCCTGCCAGGTACCCCTGTCGGCAGCGGTCTGCGGGAGTCGCACCAAGCGTTCCGGAGGGTGCGCCCGCGAGGCCAGTTCCTGCACCGACTCGGCTTTCCCTCGCCGATTGGCCTCCGCGGTGGCCAGCAACTGCGTCACCAGTTCCCAGTCGACGGCCAGCAACTGCCTGACCCAGGCCGTCTGGTCCTCCGTCGCCAGGGTCCGGGCATATTCGACAAGATGCTCCTGACCCGCCGCGGTTAATTGTTCGGCGAGATAAGGGGAAATCAGGGCGGACATCAGAAATCGTTGATCCAAGCAGGCCGATCACACAACGCACTCCTTAATTATGGCGGCAGTTGCAGGCCGACGGTAGGGCAACATGGCGGACGGCGTGCTCCGAGAGTGCGAATTCGATATGATTTGCGTGACGTCTCCGTTTGTGATCCTTCCCCATGAGTTGCCGACCCATGCCTCGCAGTCATGCACGCAGCCAAACTGAATTTGCCCGTGCCCAGAAGTCGATCCCTGGTGGCGTGAACAGCCCCGCCCGTGCCTTCGGTGGTGTCGGTGGGACGCCCGTCTTCATGCAGAAAGGGGACGGAGCGTATCTGTATGATCTCGATGGCCATCGATACATCGACTACATCGGTTCCTGGGGACCGCACATCCTCGGCCATCGCCCGCCCGAAATCATCGCCGCAATTCATGCCGCGCTCGATCGTGGGACCAGTTTTGGTGCGCCGACCGAACTCGAAAGCGAACTCGCCGAACTCGTGATCGCTGCGGTCCCTTCCATCGAGATGGTCCGCATGGTGAGTTCCGGCACCGAGGCGACCATGAGCGCGATCCGTGTCGCGCGGGGTTACACTGGCCGCGACAAAATCATCAAGTTCGCCGGGTGTTACCACGGCCATGTCGACAGCCTGCTGGTGAAAGCGGGCAGTGGGGCCCTGACGCTCGGCCACCCCAGCAGCCCCGGTGTCCCCGTTGGTTGCACGCAGGATACTCTGGTTCTTGACTACAACGATCCCCAGCAACTCGCCGAGGCGTTTCAGGCACAGGGTGATCAACTCGCCGCGGTGATTCTGGAACCGGTCGTCGGGAACATGGGGCTCGTGATCCCGCAGCGCGAGTTTCTGACGACACTGCGTGAACTCTGTGATCGCCACGGCACCGTGCTGATCTTCGATGAAGTGATGACCGGGTTCCGGTTGTCCTATGGTGGAGCGCAGCAGTTGTTCGGCATCACGCCCGATATGACCACGCTCGGCAAGATCATCGGCGGCGGCATGCCCGTGGGTGCGTATGGGGGTCGGGCCGAGATTTTGAAATGCGTGTCACCCATGGGGCCGGTTTATCAGGCAGGGACACTGTCGGGCAATCCGGTGGCGATAGCGGCGGGCATCGCGATGCTCACCTTGCTGCGCGATCGTGACCCGTATCCTGCGCTCGCCGACTACACCCGCCGCCTGGCGATGGGGCTCTCCGAGATCGCGACGCGAAATGAAATCCCGCATACGTGCCCGCATCTGGGCAGCATGATCACGTTGTTCTTCAATCCCGAACCTGTGACCAATCTGGCTGTGGCGACGAAATCCGACACCACCCGCTTCGCGAAGTTCTTCCACGCGATGCTCGATGAAGGCATCTACCTCGCCTGCAGTCAGTATGAAGCGAACTTCGTTTCGACGTGTCATACCGAAGCCGATTTACAAGCCACCCTCGCCGCCGCCGAGGTGGCGATGGCGAAGTTAACAAAAAATTGATCCGACAATTTAGCCCCTGGTTGCTTGCAACCGGGGGGTGTATGCAATCGACATCGAAAATACCCGCCACACGGCGGTGGCGGCTTTATAACCCTCAACCCTCGACCATAAACCCTCAACCTTATGACCCCCTACTCCACCCGCCTGCACACTGCCATCCGTGCCAAGCAAACTGTCGCCCTCGTCGGTCTTGATCCGCGGCTTGACTGGTTGCCTGCTGAGATTCTTGAATCGGCACGGGACCAACTCGATGATCCGCAGGCGATCGCGGCACAGGCGTTTGAAGAGTTCTGCATCCGCATCATTGATGTCGTTGCGCCGCTGGTCCCGGCGGTCAAACCGCAAGCGGCGTTCTTCGAGGAACTCGGCCCCGATGGTTGTCTCGCCTTGTGCCGTGTGATCCGTTATGCCCGTGAACAGGGTCTCATCGTCATCTGTGATGCCAAGCGGGGCGACATCGGGACCACGGCGGAAGCCTATGCCCGCGCGTATCTCGCCGGGGACGATCCCTACGCCGCGCCGTGGCATGCCGATGCGCTCACCGTCAATCCGTACCTCGGCCGCGACACGCTCGATCCGTTCGTGAAAGTCGCGAACGAGCGCGGTGGGGGAATCTATGTCCTCGTCCGCACGAGCAATCCCGGTGCGGGAACATTTCAGGATCGTGTGATGGACGGACAGACGGTCTATCAAACGGTCGCGGATGTTGTGGAATCGCTCTCCGCCGCGAACAAAGACGCCGATGGTTACGGCTGCGTGGGAGCGGTGGTCGGGGCGACCTATCCCGCCGAACTCGCGGAGTTGCGACAGCGCATGCCGAGCGTGCCGTTACTCATTCCCGGCTATGGCAGCCAGGGCGGGACGGCGGCCGATGTGCGTGCGGCGTGTCGGGCCGATGGTCTCGGGGGGCTGATCAACAATTCCCGGGGCATCAACTTCGCGTATCGGAGTGGAACACTGGCGGAGGAGTTCGGTGAGAAACACTGGGAAGCCGCCGTGGAAGCCGCGACAAAACGGATGATCGCCGACCTGGCGACGCATCTTCCTGCGATTACGATGTGAACCTGTAGGGTCCGCTGTGCGGACCAGGTATTCAGCCTTTGTTGCAAACCATGTGGGCGTCAGCTTGGGCAACCGTTGCAGCGGACCCTACACAAGAGGAAACTTTGTGATGCGAAACGGTTTGATCTGCTGGCTGTTCGTCTGTTTTCCGGCATGGGGCTGGTCGCAATCGGCCGATTTATCACCGGCCCAACAGGTGGCGGTGGATCACGTGAGTCGTAATGCCTCGGCCATCCGGCAGGTCAATCGAGCCATCTGGGAATATGCCGAAGTGGGTCTCGCCGAAACGAAGTCTTCGGCGTTACTGGTCGAGCAACTCAAGGCGGCCGGGTTCGACGTCAAAACTGGTGTCGCCAACATGCCGACGGCGTTCGTTGCCAGTTACGGATCGGGGAAGCCGATCATCGGCATTCTCGCCGAGTACGATGCGCTACCCGACCTGTCGCAGAAGGTGTCTCCCGATCTCGATCCAGTCACCGCCGGGGCACCCGGTCATGGTTGTGGTCATAGTGGCCTGGGGGCTGGGGCACTTGGTTCGGTCCTCGCGATCAAAGCCGCGATGGATGAACGCAAACTGCCCGGCACGATTCGCCTGTATGGAACGCCGGCCGAGGAGACCACGATTGGCAAGGTCTACATGACGCTCGCTGGTCTGTTCGATGACCTCGATGTCTGCCTGCATTGGCATCCGTCGAACAAGAATGAAGTCTGGAACGGTGGATCGAAGGCCCTCATCTCGGCGAAGTTCACTTTCAGTGGAGTCGCGGCCCATGCCTCGGGCAATCCGGATCAGGGTCGCAGTGGACTCGATGGCGTCGAACTCATGAACATCGGCGTCAACTACATGCGGGAACATGTGAAAGAAGATGCCCGTTTGCACTATGTGATCACGCAGGGAGGCGGGGCACCCAATGTGGTGCCGGCATCCGCGACCGTGTGGTATTACGTCCGCGCGAACAAGCACACCGATGTCGAACGCTACTTCCGCTGGGTGCATGACATCGCCAAAGGGGCGGCACTCATGTCGCAGACGAAGCTCGCGGTGGTCATTGACACCGATTGTCATGAACTGATTGCCAACACGCCACTGGCGGAACTGATCCAGAAACAGTTTGATCGGTTGCCCGCACCGAAGTTCACACCGGAAGAACATGCCTTCGCGGCCCGGTTGCAGGAACCATTACGCGAACAGTTCGGGACGACATTCTCGACCACGCTGGATGAAAAAGTCTATCCGCTGTCGAACAGCACGGCGTTGGCACGCGGTTCAACCGATGTGGGCGACATCAGTTGGCATGTGCCGACGATTGGCCTGCGGACGAGTTGTTTTCCCGTTGGCAGCCCTGGTCACTGCTGGCAGAACGTGGCGAGCATCGGCTCGACGATTGGCGAGAAGGGGACGATCTATGCGGCACAGTTGCTGTCGGCCGCCGCGCTGGAACTGCTGGAACATCCCGAGCAGATTGCCGCCGCCAAAGCCGATTTCGAGCAGCGCATGAAAGATCAGCCGTATGTGACCATCATCCCCGAAGGGCAAGCGGCTCCGAAGACGATTCGGTGAGGATTCCTGGCTTCATGCGTCCCGTATCTCTGATACACTCATGGGTTCACCGGGAGGGAATTAAAACATGACGAAACGCTACGAACTCGTCTTAGACATGGCGCTAGGGCTTTCAACAAATGAGCGAGCCTTGCTCACCAGGGAATTGCTGGCCAACCTGCCACCCGAGTCGTTGGCGTTCTCACCCGATGTGATCGCTGAATGGGAACGCCGCGCTGAGGCGGCGTTGCAAAATGTCGGAGATTTGGTCGACGGTGAGGACGTACTCACGGCGTGTCGTCAGTTGGTGAGAGATCATGTGGTCGATCAAATACCGTCGTGAAGCCATCGCGGAGCTGAAGGCCGCAGTTGCATGGTACGCCGAGCGAGATGCGCGGGTGACGGATCGCTGGCTGGATGATTTTGAGCTGACACTGGAATCGATTCGAGTCGATCCTGATTCGCATGCTGTCATTGGAAATCACCTGCGATATCGGCAGCTATCGAGCTTTCCGTACATCGTGGTGTTTCGCACGACTCCGCACCATGTGGTTGTGGTTGCCATTACCCATACCAGCCGCGATTCAGATGTCTGGCAGTCACGAATCGAATAGACCATTCTCCTGCAAATTCAAATCGTCTGACGAGTTTATCAATGAGGGCTGGTAACTCAGAATTTCCACATCGGCTCTCTGTGTGGATACATCTCGTTCTCGCCGTCGGCCTGACCATGGTGTTTTTCGGACGCCTGTGGTGGGGGGGCGGTCTGGTCGGGGGGGATGTCTATTCCTACTCGCTGCCGCAGAAGACGTTTCTCGCCGATCGATTGCAGGCGGGCGAAATTCCGTTGTGGAACCCGCTGGTGGGGCAGGGCTACCCGGTCCTGGGTGAAAGCCAGACCGGGGTGGTTTACCCGCTACACTGGTTGGCGTATGGACTGCTGGAGACGCAGACCGCGTGGAACTTTGTCTTGCTGGTCCATTACATCGCCGCCTTTCTCGCGATGACGTGGTGTGCCCGGCAACTGGGGCTGACGCGATCGGGTGCGCTGCTCGCTGCGGTAGTCTACGTCTATGGCTGGTTCCCCCCGCGAGCCTTTCTCGATTGGGCCATTCTTGGGGGGGTCTATCTGCCGTTGGTCATCGGCTGCACGGCGGCCTGGTGGCAAACAAGGCAGCCGAGTTACCTCCTGGGTTTGAGCCTCAGTCTCGGTCTGCAACTCCTGGGGGGACACTATCAGATCGCCTTTTTGACGTGGCTCTTATGGGCGGCGTATGTCGGCGGGAGTTTATGGTCGCAGAGATCTTCTGCGGCTCAAGTTCACAGCTCTCGTGTGATGCCGGTTGGTGGCCTTGCGCTCGCGTTCCTGCTCGGAGTCGGCTTGGCCGCCGTGCAATTGCTGCCGACGTGGGAGCTGAAGACGCGCAGTCAGCGGGCCGATGTGGGAGGCGAACACGACCCGGGTTACGGCCACATTCCGCCGCTGTATCTGTCGCAGGTGGTGTTACCGTGGGTGTGGTACGACCCGGCGATCGATCAGGATGCGGCGCTCAATAAGTTGACGTGGCTGCGGTCGCCGGCGGGTACGAACCGTGTCGAGGCGTATCTCTACTTCGGGCTGTTACCCTTTGCACTCGCCTTGGTTCAGATCGCATCGGGACTGCGAACCCCTACCGAGCGCCGTACCACGCTGTTCTGGTTGCTGATGGCGATCCTGAGCGTGATCTATGCGACCGGGTGGTTGATGCCCGTGTTGCAACATCTGCCCGGGTTCAGCTTCTTTCGTGGCCCAGGTCGCGCGGGACTGTTGACGACCTTCGCGATTGCGGTGCTGGCCGGTCAGGGGCTTGCACGCTGCCTGGCCTTGTCAGGCCCCCGCTGGTCATCGCGTGTGGTGGTGCTGGTAATGCTGATCACGGTTGCCGACTTATGGTGGTTCCCGCGGACAGTGAGTTATGCGGTTGCGGTCGATGTCCCGCCCCTGCGTTTCCGTGATGTCAGCCCGTTGCGAAAACGGCTGCTCGCCGAAACTCAACCAGTGCGGTTGTACGCCCCCGGGCCGAACCTGCCGACGTTGCTCGGCGTCTCGGCAGTGCCGGTCTATCTGGGCTTGGGACCAGCCGAGTATTTCGACCCGCGTTATCAGCTTCCAGGCGTGGAACCGGAGGACTTTCATGCCTACTCCGAGGCACGTGGCCAATGGCTGCGAGACGCCGGGGTGACGCACATACTCGCCTTTGAACCGCTGGAACCACGGGGCTGGCCGGTCGACTTTGTGTCGGGCGGCTTCGATCCGCTACTGAACCCGGCGTGGGGTCGCTTTCAGGAACCGATTTATCTTTACCGTCTCCGTGAGGCACCGGGGCGTGTCGGTTGGACCGCCGCTGATGCGTCCGCGACGGCCAAAATCACATCGTACACACCGCATCGGGTGGAGGTTTCGGCGGAATCTGTAACGGCGGGAACGCTGGTACTGCGGGATCTGAATTTTCCGGGCTGGCAAACCTGGGTTGATGGAACGCTGGTAACGGATGCGCCTACCGAAGGCATGTTTCGTGCCGTGAAATTATCACCAGGCCCGCACAAGGTCGTTTGGTGCTATCGCCCGCACTCCGTATATTGGGGGGCAGGTTTGAGTGGGCTGTCATTTCTGTGCCTCGCAGCATTCGGCGTTACCATTCTGCGCCGTTTAACTTCTTGACATCCCGACTCGGCCTGGAGAGATGCTTCATGCAAGCCGCTTTTATTCGCCAGACGGGCGACCCTTCGGTCATTGAAATTGGTGAATTAACCGATCCCGTTGTCGGTCCTTCAGAAGTCCTGATCCAGGTCGGCGCGGTCGCGGTCAATCCCATCGACACCTACATTCGGGGTGGCGGTGTCGCCATGGCCGCCAACTTCCCCTACATCATCGGTTGCGACGTCGCCGGAACGGTGATCGAAGTCGGCTCGCAGGTGAAACGGTTTTACGTTGGCGACCGTGTCTGGGGCAGCAATCAGGGTCTGTTTGGTCGGCAGGGGACGTTCGCGGAACGCATTTCGGTCGATGAACGCTGGCTGTATCACACCCCGTATGGCGAAACCGATGCCCAAGCCGCGGCGGGTGCGCTGGTTGGCCTCACGGCCCATCTCGGTCTGCATCTGCATTCCGGTATCAAGGCGGGTGAGGTGGTGCTGGTGAATGGCGGTGCAGGTGGCGTGGGCTCGGCCGTCGTTCAGTTTGCCAAAGCCGCGGGAGCACAGGTCATTGCCACAGCGGGTCGCCCCGAGACCGAGGCCATCTGTCGCCAACTGGGGGCCGATCAGGTTGTCAACTACAATCATGATGATCGCGATGACCAGATCCGGGCTTTCTCGATGCCGCATGGTGGCATTCATTTGTGGTTTGAAACGCAGCGAGAGCCCACGTTTGAACGCTGTGTGTCCCTCATGGCACCGCGCGGTCGCATCGTGATCATGGCCGGGCGGCAAGCCCGCCCCGCATTTCCGATCGGCCCGTTCTACGTCAAAGATTTACGACTGATTGGGTTCGCCATGTTCAATGCCAAGCCCGATGAACAACGCGCCGCCGCAGAACAGATGAATGCCCTGTTTGAAGCCGGAGCCTGGAAGCCGCAAGTCGGCATCACGCTCCCTCTGTCCTCAGCCGCTGCCGCGCATCAATTGCAGGAAGCCAACACGCTGGGCATGGCAGGCACACTGCACGGCAAAATCGTGCTGACTCCGTAAGCGATGTGACTAAAGGTGCGAGCTTTCGCTCAGTCAAGTGCCAAGTGCTCAGTGGCAAGTGCTCAGTGGCAAGTGCCTCAGCACTCGGCACTTGACCCTGAGCACTTGCCACTTAGCACTCAACCCTTGCCTCCCTCACGACACAAGCTCGCTGATATCGATCAAATAGACCTGCCGCCCTCCATTGTGCGGTGAGTCGAGGACCACGCTGTGGCCATCGCGGCTCGCACACGGGTGGTTATCGCACCGCCATTCTCCGCGGTATTCGCGCGGAGAGGGAAAGTCGCCCAAGGCAACGCGGCGGTTCGTCGGAATGTGATACAGATACGGATGCTGGTTTCCCTGGGCATCCGGATAAGTATCATTCAGTACCCACTCGTCATTCGTCCCAGGCACATAGGTGTTATGGCCGTTTTGCGTCATCACATCTTTGCCGACAACGGTGACCACATCGCTCTGGTCCTCGTAGAGATAAAAACGGTCGTTGTGCGACGGATGCCAGGCCCAGGCGAAGACATGTCGGGGATCGCGCCAGACAAAGTGCGACGTGCGACCATACGGGTCAAGCACATGGACATCGCTGCCATCGACATTCATCGTCAGCGCGCGGGTGTAGAACGCCGGTTTGTTGCCCGGCGTATTCCAGCGATGCAGGAAGAACAACCGCGTCCCATCCGGATTGCATAGCAGATGATTGAACCAATGCTTCGAGTGCGGCCGGAACGCGGCGTCTTCCAGACCGTCGAACGGTATCTTCACGGCATCAGCGAGAGAGAAAATCAACCGCTGCTCGCCCGTCTGCATGTCCATTTTCCAGATGCCGACATCATCGGGGGCCAGCACCTTGCTGTTCGGGTCGGGCACGCCACCATAGCCATATCCGGGCCGCGTATCGTTCAGCCGCCGAAAGTCCGGGGCAAAAGACCACTTCCCATCGGGACTGAAACAGTAGAACGGGTGCGGTAAGGTCCGTTTGTGCCCCGTCTGCACATTCAGGACATGACTGACGAACTGCCCCTCCACGCGGTCGTTCCACGCGACATCCTGTTCACGGCCGGGCACCCATTGCAGCATGCAGCCCTGCTGCCAGTTCCAGGCGAAGGTGCTGCCGAGTTCAATCCACTGGTCGCCATGCCGCAGGTCGATCATGCCGACACGAATGCGGTCCTCGGGAGTCGGCGATCGACCCTCAAAATCGACTTCATTCGCGAGGACAAATTGATTGGTGGGATCAAACAGGAATTTGTCGTAATAGCCCCGCCAGTGAAATTTCGGGCCTTTGGTAATCGCTCGAACGGGGGGCAATTTTTCCAGTGGCTGAGCAACAGCCCGAGTCGCGAGTGCCGCCAGGGACAGCGGCAGCAGACTGTGTGACAGGAACTGTCGGCGTGTGACACTCTGCAGGATATCTGGCAGCATGCGTGAGACTTTCCCTGTCGTCGATCAATCCCGAGTGAAGCCAAAAGTCACTGACGATGATTACGATCACTTACCGGGTTATTGCTTCCGCTTTGACATACAAATTTTGCGGTGGCTCGGCATAGTATTGGAAGAGAGCCGGGCAGATCCAGCCCTCCAGCGGTGGGTCATCGAGTTGGTAGTAATTTCCAGTGCCATCGCTGCGGGTCCATTTCAGATGCTTCTGAAAGCCCGGAAAGGGTTGCGCCGAAAACAGCAGGCGGAACCCCGATTTGGCATTCGGGATGTCTTTGACCAGGTCGTCGATCATTTCGGGAATGCCTGCGACGAAGGGTTCCTTTCTTAAGCCGACAGCGGGGTCATCAAAGACCCAGGTACCACTCTCGACATACGGCGAAATGACCATAATGGCGTTGCTGGATGCGGCCATTTTTCCGGCTCTCTGCTGGATTGACCAATACGTTCCGCCCAACACCGCGGCACCGATGATCAGCAGGCCGATCAGTCGCGTGGTCTTGGAACATGGGGAATCAACGATGGCCGTCGCGCCCTCTGTCGAATGATCGCCGATTGGCCGCATGAGATGGCTCCTCGAAAGGCCGTTGAATCAACATTGGAACCGGCCAAATTTCTTACGAGGACCAGTCCGTATTGGGAAATGACATCATGAATGGCACAACTGTGAATTGTACGACTGTATCGAATGCATTGACCAGCGAAGTGTGACCAGCATCGTCCGCATCGAATTCGGATTGCGACTCGGTGAGCCATGTGTCACAATAAGGGATTCCGATGTGATCGACCGATGATTGGACTACGACGCTGCTCCGGAGTTTGCCATGCTCGCTCGCCGTGATTTCTTGACTCAGTCTTCTGCCGCCCTGGCTGCTGCCGGCCTGGCATCCACATTACGGGCCCATGCCAGCGAACACGGCAGCGCAGTCGAGATCCCCCGGGGCAAGGCGGAACATTGCGTGATCGTCTGGCTTGGTGGTGGTTCCGGTCAAATTGATACGTGGGATCCCAAGCGGCTCGGCGATCCGAAATCGAAGAAGCCGGGATCGTATTATTCCGCCATTGATACCGCAGTGCCGGGCACGCAGGTTTGCGAGCACTTCTCGAAATGTGCTCCCATCATGGACCGGTTCAACCTGATCCGGACGGTGCATCATGATGTGATCGATGAGCATGCCGCCGCGACCAACCGCATGCATACGGGCCACCCCACGAGCGAAACGCTCACCTATCCCTCAATTGGGTCGGTGATTGCCGACCAGCGCGGTGCCGCGGGCGATAATGTTCCACCTTACATCCTGATTGGTTATCCGAGTGCGACGCGTGGCCCCGGCTATCTGGGGGCCAACGCGGGTTATGTCTATCTCACCGATACCGAATCGGGACCGGCGGGACTTGCACGGGCCGCCGACATTTCGGCCGATCGACAATACCGCCGTGAAGCCATGCTGGCCAAAGTGCGTGAGGCGTATCTCGCCCGCGAACAGGGCAACAAGCTGGTGCAGAACTATGACGGCATGATTGGCGAAGCCCTCCGATACGGTGGCCCGCAGTTCATGCGCTTATTCAACCTCGCCGAAGAATCGGGTTCGCTACGGGACGAATACGGCGGCGAATTCGGTCAACGCTGCCTGCTCACGCGGCGGTTGCTGGAAGCGGGTGTGCGCGTTGTGGAAGTCTCGCACAATCTCAATTTTCTCAACGGCACCGGTTGGGATGTGCATAACCAGGGCATTGTGAATCAACACAAACTGATCCAGGAACTCGACCAGGCCCTTGCCGCGATGATCCTCGATCTGGAACGCGTCAAACTGCTCGATAAAACATTGATTATGGTAATGAGCGAATTCGGTCGCCCAGCCGGGTTCGATGGCGGGGGTGGACGCGGTCATCACGGCAAGTGCTTCACGGTGGCTCTCGCGGGTGGTGGCCTGAAGAATGGCCTGACCATCGGCGAAACCGACGAACTGGCGATGGAAATCGTCTCGCGGCCGGTGTCGGTCCCCGACCTGCACGCCACGGTCTACAACGCCCTGGGTATTAATCCGAAGGAAACGCTGTACGCGGGCGATCGCCCGGTACCCATTACCAATGGCGGCACGCCGGTGGCAGAACTGTTTGCTTAACGCCCGTGGTTGAGTCGCGTCGCTCATGAAAGAGGCTGTGACAGGGGCGATGCGGGCCTGGAACACTCGTGCGGTCCTTACCGTCGGAGACACGGTCACATGCTCTGCTGGACTGCTCGCCTGTGCCGGTCGATCGGGGCCTGTCTGATCGTGAGTCTGGCCTCACCGCTGATTGTTGCCGACGATGCCATCGATTTTGAGCGCGACATTCGCCCCATCTTCAGTGCGCGCTGTTTGAAGTGTCATGGGGCCGATGAACCGCAGGCCGATCTCAATCTGACCCGTCGCGAGACTACGATCGCCGCGGGCGCCATACAACCTGGAAAGTCGACCGCGGGCAGTCTCATCGAACGGGTGACCGCGACCGATCTCGCGGTGCGCATGCCGCCCGATGGTCCGCCCCTGTCGGCCGAGCAGATTCACCAACTGCAACGCTGGCTGGCCGCCGGTGCCGACTGGCCCGCGCATTGGGCTTATCGGCCACTCCAACCGGTTGAGCCCCCACGGCTTGACTCTGCGGCCCTGCAGGCGTGGTGCCAGACGCCCGTCGATCAGTTTATCGCCCGAAGACTGGAAAACGTGGGGTTACAGCCCTCGCCGATCGCGGATCGCCTGACATTACTGCGGCGGGCCTCGTTCGATCTGTGCGGCCTTCCGCCCACCATCGCGGAGGTCGAGTTGTTCCTGTCGGACCCGGCTCCCGATGCCTGGGCGCGCTGTGTCGATCGACTGCTGGAATCACCGCACTATGGAGAGCGCTGGGCCCGGCATTGGATCGATCTGGTCCACTTCGCGGAAACGCATGGGCAAGATCAGGACCGGCCGCGCGAACACGCCTGGCGGTATCGCGACTATTTGATTCGCAGCTTCAACAGCGATAAGCCCTATGCACAGTTCGTGCGTGAACAGATCGCGGGAGATGTACTCGAACCCGGGAATCCCGAGGCGATTGAAGCGACGGGGTTTCTCGCGGCGGGTCCGTGGGATGAAAGTTCGCTGCGCGATATTCGAGAGGATTCGCTGGATCGGGTGATTGGTCAGTACCTGGATCGCGACGACATCGTCACCACGGTGATGTCGACCTTTGCCAGTACCAGCGTGCATTGTGCCCGCTGCCACGATCACAAATTCGATCCGATTTCCCAGCGCGAATACTATGGTTTGCAGGCCGTGTTTGCGGGCATTGATAAGGCCAATCGGCTGTATGACCCCGATGTGCAGCTTGCGCGGCAGCGAGCCGAGCTGCAGGCTCGAAGTGTGTACCTCGATCAGCAGTGGCAGACAAATCCTGCCTCGCTGTTGACCGAATCGGCGGCTGTTGTGGTCCAGGCGTGGGTGGGGGCCGCCAGTACAAACGCCGTCCGCTGGAGGCCCGTTGCACTGACTCAGGTGCAGTCGGAGGGGGGGGCCACGCTCACGGTTGATGCCGTCGAGCATTCCGTCCTCGCCAGTGGATCGCGGCCCGATAAAGATGTCTACCTCGTGGATGCCACGACTGACTTGCGGAAAGTGACCGCGTTGCGACTGGAAGTGCTGCCCCATGCGCAGTTGCCCATGCAGGGACCAGGCCGGCAGGACAATGGCAATCTGCATTTGAATGAGGTGCGGTGTTTTCAGTGGATCGACCCGGCACAACACCTTTCGCGGGAACTTGCCTTCACAAGCCCGTTCGCCGATTTCAACCAGCCGAATTGGACGATTGCGATGGCAGTCGACCGCAATCCCAACACGGCGTGGGGCATTTTTCCACAAATTGGCCAGGCTCACGCGGCGGTCTTCCCTTTGGAACAACCCATCGAGTCCACAGACCCGGTTCGACTGCGCATGGAACTGCACCAGATTCATGGCGGCGGACATCTGATCGGGCGATTCCGGCTCTCCGCGACAGATTCGTCCGCCGCAGAACTGGAACAGGCCGCCACGATTCCCGCGGAAATCGCTGCGATTCTCGATGTCCCTGAAGACACACGCTCGATCGACCAGCAGGCCCGGTTGACGCATTGGGTGTTGAAAGCCGATCTCACGCGGCAGTTATCCGCGTTGCCTCCACAGCAGATGATCTATGCGGGGACACGTCATTTTGCCGCGGAAGGTTCCTTCCGTCCGGCGGATGTGCCCCGCACGATTCATCTTCTGCAACGCGGGTTGGTCACACAACCGGGGGAGGCTGCCGTCGCGGGGCCGCTTACGATGATTGCCGAGTTGGCATCACCCTGGACGGGGCTGCCTACAACCGATGAAGGAGCCCGCCGCGTCGCTTTGGCCGAGTGGCTGTCGGATCCGCGGAATCCTCTCGTATGGCGGTCGATTGCCAACCGTGTCTGGCAGCATGATCTGGGCCGACCGCTGGTGGCGACTCCTAACGATTTCGGTCAGATGGGGGCGGCACCCACCCATCCGGAACTGCTCGACTGGCTGGCGATCTATCTGCAACAGCACCACGGCTCTCTCAAAAGCCTGCACCGCCTGATTCTGTCGAGCGCGGTTTATCAGCAGCAGTCGGTCTCGCAGCCCGCCGCGGTCGCGATCGACGGCGATAACCAGTGGCTGTGGCGGAGGAATCGCCGTCGGCTGGATGCGGAATCCTATCGCGACGCGCTGCTGTTGGTCTCGGAAACAGTCGATCCCACGATGGGTGGGCCGTCGGTGCGACAGTTTGTGCAATCGCCCGGGCGACATGTCACGCCGAATGTGGATTATCAAGGTTTTGATCCCGATGATCCGTCGAATCACCGCCGCAGCATCTACCGCTTTCTGTTTCGCACGATTCCCGATCCGTTCATGGAAGCGCTCGATTGCCCCGATGCTTCGCAATTGACGCCCGAGCGCAATGTCTCGCTGACCGCGTTGCAGGCACTCGCCACGTTGAATGATAAACAGGTGGTCCGGCTGAGCCAGCGCTGTGCGGAGTCTTTACAGGCTGCCACGCCGGAACTGGAAGACCAGATTCGACTGGTCTATCGTCGCCTGCTGGGGCGGCCACCGCGTGAGAACGAGTTGACCATGCTCACGGAATACGCGCGGCAACAGGGCCTGGCGAATGCGTGCCGCGTGCTGTTCAACACCAACGAGTTTGTTTTTGTGGATTGAACCATGCCCCATCGACGTGACTTCCTGCAGCGGTCTGCCCAGGGGTTTGGTTCGCTGGCCCTGCTCGATCTGCTTCTGCGCTCATCAGGCCAGGCGGAAGCGCCTCGGCCCCGTGCCGATTTCCACGGAGGACTGCATCATCCCGCCAAAGTGAAGCGCGTCATTCAGCTCTTCATGAATGGCGGCGTCAGCCAGATGGACACCTTTGACTACAAGCCCGAACTCGAGCGTCGCCACGGGGAAGCGATCCATTTCGGATTGAAGGCCGCGGTCACCAGCACCCCGGGCAGCATCATGAAGTCTCCGTTTGCGTTTCAGCAGTACGGCGAATCGGGTCGCTGGGTCAGTACCGTCTTTCCGCACATCGCAAAACATGTCGATCAGTTGGCATTCCTGTTGGCGATGCGATCCAAAAGCAATGTGCATGGTCCCGCCAGCTACTTGCAGAATACCGGGTTCCTGAACCCCGGCTATCCCAGTTTGGGATCATGGCTGAGCTACGGTCTCGGCAGCCTGACAGACAATCTGCCGACATTCGTGGTGCTGCCCGATCATCGCGGTCTGCCTTACAACAATACTGGAAACTTCTCCGCGGGATTCCTCCCGGCTGCGCATGCGGCGACGGTCATTCAGCCGAACAATCCTTCACCCGTTCCGCATCTGAATCCGCCGGCGAATGCCACGCACATCACCGCGGAAACCGAGCGCCAGGGGCTGGCATTGCTTCAGGCTCTCAACCGTGAGCATCAGGCAGATCGCGTCGAAGATTACCGATTGGAAGCCCGGATTCAGTCGTTTGAACTCGCGGCCAAAATGCAGGCCAGCGCCCCCGAAGCCCTCGATCTCTCGCAGGAAACAGCCTCCACACAGCAGAATTATGGTCTCCATCAGGAAACCACCGGCCCGTTTGGCAAGAACTGTCTGATCGCCCGGCGACTCATCGAGCGCGGTGTTCGCTTTGTGCAGGTCTGGAGTGGCATGGGCGGACCCAGTCAAAATTGGGACAATCACACCGATATTCCCAAGGAGTTGCCCTTCATCGCGCAATCGGTCGACCAACCCATCGCGGCATTACTGCAAGATTTGCACGAGCGCGGGCTGATGGAAGACACGCTGGTGGTCTGGACCACAGAGTTCGGCCGCATGCCGTTTACCCAGGGGGCCACCGGCCGCGATCACAACGGAGGCACATTTGTCAGTTGGCTGGCCGGGGCCGGGGTACGCCATGGCAGCAGCTATGGTCAAAGTGACGACTTTGGTTATGAGGCGGTGACGGATGTGACCACCGGCTACGACCTTCACGCCACGATTTTACACCTTATGGGGATCGACCATACCCGCTTGACGCAGCGCCATAACGGCCTCGACCGGCGCTTGACCGATGTGCATGGACATGTCGTTAACGCCGTGCTGGCCTAACGAACCCGCGCGGCAAGTTAGGCAAATCCATACGCCGGGACAGCAGATTCCAGCGCGGCTCGCTCGGCAGCGGCTTCGGCGAGGAAGCGCTTGATGTGGCGATGGCAGGCGGTGCAGCCTCCCCCCGCGCCACAAGACTTCGTCACCTGACGCACGGTCGCCAACTCTTTTTCATCGATGGCCTGACGAATTTCGTCAGCATGGACACCGAGGCAGTGACACAAGGGCCGCACGCGGCACTCGGTCTCTGAACCAGAGAGGGTACCCAGATCATGATGGCAGGCAGTGTAGGTTGTCGACATCGGCGGGACCGCAGCAGGGCAGCGAATCAAGCAGGTCGATGTTGAGACTGAGTCTCAATCGCGAATGTAGTATATCGTCGAACTCCTATGGTTTCCAAGCCCCTTGTCTTGATTTTCTCGGAAGTTCCCCACAGTCTGGGTTGAACCGACCGGCTCAGGCTCCAATCGCCACTCATCCCACCAAGGTTGACATCATGCGGTATGTTTCGCAAACCATTAACTGCCTTGCTGTTGCGATGTTGTCGCTAATCCTCTCCCCGAGTCACTGCCCGGCAGATGGGCCTGCCGACAATGCCGTGGAAAATGTCCGCCGGGTTCCCAAACTGGGCATCGAAGTTCCCGAGGCTGATCGCGTGGAGCTCCAGGCCAGTCTGGACAGCCTGGCGACCAAGATCGAGCAATTGCATCGCTCGCGAGGCAGTACCGGCTGTGTTCCCGATGTGCAGATCTTTCACCGGGCGGTCGACCAGGCGCTGCGGTTTCAAGAGTTCTTCGATGCCAAAGAGATCCCCATCGCCAAGCAACTGCTGGCCATGGGGCACCAGCGGGCCGATGACCTGAAAATCGGCCGTCTGCCCTGGCTGCGGGAAAAGGGACTCGTGGTGCGGGGTTATCTCTCCAAACTCGATCAGACCGTGCAACCGTATGGAGTCGTTATTCCCGATGAGTACGACTACTACGATGGCAACACGGGAAACGCGGCACAATTGCGGCATCGTTGCGACATCTGGTTCCACGGTCGCGGCGAAACCCTGAGCGAGCTCAACTTCATTCACCAACGCCTGCAGAACAAAGGGGAGTACACCCCCGCGGGTACCTTCGTGCTGCACCCCTATGGCCGGTACTGCAATGCGAACAAGTTCGCGGGCGAGGTCGATACGTTTGAGGTGCTCGAACATGCGTCGAAGAGTTACCGGTTCAATCACACCCGCATCGCGGTTCGCGGGTTCTCGATGGGGGGGGCTGCCTGCTGGCAGTTCGCCGTGCATTACCCTGCCAAATGGTTCGCGGCCAATCCCGGAGCGGGTTTCTCGGAGACGCCCGACTTCCTGAAGGTCTTTCAGAACGAAACGCTGGCCCCCACCTGGTACGAGGAAAAACTGTGGCGGATGTATGACTGCACCGGCTATGCCGCGAACCTCGCTTTCCTGCCAACCATCGCCTATAGCGGCGACATGGACAAGCAGAAACAGGCCGCCGACATCATGGAAGTGGCTCTGAAACAAGAGGGCTTGCCGCTGCAGCATGTCATCGGCCCGATGACAGGGCACAAGATTCATCCCGATTCCAAACTGGAAATCGAGAAGACGCTCAGTCGCTGGGAGCGTTTGGGAACACCCACCGAGATGGGGTCACCCTTGAAGGCAGATGGTTGGGAAACCGTCGATCAGTTCGTCACCTACACGCTGCGTTACGATCAATCGCGGTGCATTACCATTCTGGGAATGGATGAGCATTGGGAACAGGCACGGGTGGTGGTGCAGCAGAAAGACTCGGCCGTCCGCATACGCACACAGAACGTCAGTGAGTTTCAGCTCGCGGGTAAGGTGCCCGCATTGAATGGTCGCTTCACGATCGAAATCGATGGGCAACCCATCACCGCGAGCAATCCGCGTCTCCAGGGCCTGGTCATCGGAGCGGGTCTGGTCTTCCGCAAGACGGACGGAAAATGGACACAGCTGGCCGGAAAAATTCTGCCAGAGGGTCTTAGCAAACGGCATGGTCTGCAAGGCCCGATCGATGACGCCTTTATGGACGCGTTCGTCTTTGTCAAACCGAGCAGTCCAGGTGTCTCCCCGGAAATCGATGCCTGGGTGAAGGCCGAATTCGAGCACGCCGTCGAACATTGGCGGCGGCACTTCCGAGGCGATGTGCGGGTGATGCTGGATACGGAAATCACCAAGTACGACATGCAGCGGTTCAACATCGTGGTGTGGGGCGATCCCAAGTCGAATGAGGTGTTGACCGTGATGCAGGAACAACTGCCGATCCACTGGCAATTGGCGGACAACACCCTGCAGGTCGGCGAGACAACTTACGATGCCGCCACGCATCTGCCGCTGCTGATCTTCCCGAATCCCCTCGCCCCCAATAAGTATGTGGTGCTGAACAGCAGCTTCACGTTCCGCGAATACGACTACCTGAACAATGCCCGCCAGACACCCAAGCTGCCCGACTGGGCGATTGTGGATGTGCGCACGCCCGCCAACAGCCGTTTTCCCGGAAAAATTGTGGATGCCAACTTCTTTGATGAAGTTTGGCAACTCAAGCCCGCAAAGTAGATCGCTGTGAGTCGCGAGGCAACGCTGAGCGCTGGCCCATCAAGGACGAGTCGATGTCGACAACATGGCGTGCCTGGCTGCCGGTGACCTGGGTGTGGGTGGCACTCGTGGTTTTCGTGTGCCAGCCCTTGCCCAATGCAGGTATTCCGCACCGCTACGACATACTGCCGATGTTGCCCTTTGCAGTGCTCGACGCCATCGATCCGCCGGTCGAATCGCATAGTCCACCGCGTGGTTGGGCCTACTTGCCCGAACGCTTGCCACTACTGGGGATTGCGATCGTCATCGGTATCGCGGCCTGGTCTGTGGGGGCGCTGCTGATGAGTCTGACACCGGGATTAAACCTGTCGACCTGGGAACGTGGATACTTCGCGGTCCTCATTGGGCTGGGACTGATCGCCCTGTTGACTTTAGCGCTCGGGTTACTGGGAGCGCTGTCGAGCGGGGTCTTCTGGGGCTGTCATGTCGCCGTGATGGTCCTGGCAGCGCTCCGCTTTCGCGTCGCGGCTCAGAGGGGCGTTGAATCGATTGTGTCGGATCCTGTCGCGCGGCGTGACCTGTGGTGGGTTGCCGTTTCCCTGCCGTTTCTGGTGGGCATGGTTTTGGGAAGCCTGTCGCCGTCCACCGATTTTGATGTCAACGAGTATCACCTGGGGGGACCGAAGGAATGGTATCTCGCTGGTCGCATGGGATTCCTGGAACACGACATCTACACCAGCTTTCCCTTTCTGACGGAGATGCTGCTGCTGGATGGGATGGTGCTGTATGGCGACTGGTACTGGGGGGCGCTCGCGGGTCAGGCCGCCGTGATGCTGTTCACACCGGTGACCGCCGTGGGACTCTGGTTGTGTGGTCGCCGCTGGTTCTCCAACACCGCCGGTGCCTGGGCGGCGATCGTGTATCTTTCCACGCCTTGGGTCTTCCGGATGTCGATCATTCCGTATGCGGAAGGGGGGTTGACGGCCTACGTGTTTGGCTCGACGTTTGCCGCTTTGATTGCGTTCGAGCAGTTTCGCGGGTGGACGATCGCGGAATCTCGAACAGTGATGCTGCCGGTCTGGTTGACGGGGCTGTGTGCCGGCGGAGCGATGGCCTGCAAATACACCGGGTTGGTCCTGGCCGTTGGTCCGTCGATCGCGATGCTGACTCTCATTGCGGCGATCCGCGCCAAACGCGTATGGCTGGCGGCCGACCCGGCGACACGTCCCGCGCGGTATGTGCCGCGTATGCGGTTGCAGACTTTGGGCGTGTTGTTGCTGGGGGTCAGCGTTCTGGTTGGTCCGTGGCTGTTGAAGAATCTGATCGAGACGGGTAATCCCGTCTACCCACTGGGCTATGCGGTCTTTGGTGGCCGCGATCTGGATGAGGAACTCGCGCTGAAATGGAAGCGAGGTCATGCGCGGCCGAGTGCCGGTTCACTGCTCGGAGAGGCTCGCGATCTGGTCATGAAAGCCTTTGATGTCGCCGCGGTGAATGACTGGCAGAGCCCACTGATCTGGGCCTTTGCTCCCCTGGCCTTGTTGATCCCACGCTCTTCGCCGAATTTCTGGCGTGTGATGTTACTCACGGGGATCACCTGCTGGATGTTTTTGGCGTGGTGGTTGTTCACGCATCACCTCGATCGTTTCTGGATTCCGCTGATTCCGTCTGGTGCGCTCCTGTCGGGCATCGGGCTGGCACAGATCAACACGCCACCAGGAAAGCGGCTGATCTATTTGGGATTTCTGGCAGGCTTGCTGTTCAATCTGGGATTCGTCTCGACTGGACTGGTCGGTTACAACGCCGGGTTGACCAAGCTGACTGCGGCGAGCGATCTGGCCATCCTCAGAACCGGTCCCGATATCGGCTGGCTGAACGCGTCAATAGCGCGCGGCGACCTGCCCCCCGAGACCACGGTGTTGTGCGTGGGGGAAGCCCAGTTGTTTCACGCCCACTTTCCGTATGTTTACAACACCGTGTTTGATCGCTCGGTGTTTGAGGAGTGGTGCGGAGCGACGCCGTATGACATGCACGCGGAGCGGTCCTTGAAACCCGCTGAAGAAATCCGCCAGATGCTGCAAGAGCAGGGCATCACGCACATCTATGTCAACTGGGGCGAGATCGTGCGGTATCGCCAACCGTACAGCTATGGCTATACCGACTTTGTCCATCCTCGGCGGTTCGCGGAACTGATGCAAATGGGTGTGTTGGACAGGCCGCTGACGATGCCGCACGGGTTCGGCCGACAACCGATCGGCGAACACGACAGCGATGCGGACAAGCTGGTCCGAGAATGGGCTCCAGAACTGATCACCCGCTGCGCAGGCGAACCCTGCCGGATTACGAGCGAGATCTATCCTGTGGGAAATGTTCAGGAATCTGAGCGATAAGGTTCGGCCACTGAACATGTACCTCGAATTGGCCGGCCTGTCACAATCGTCAGTTGACCATGGTCCGAGACGCTCCCTACGATAACTGTTGAAAGCTGATGCAGGGCAGGGAGGCCCGTCCACTTCAATTTCATGTGGCTGACGACGCGTGGTGATGCGCAGGTCAGCCGGGGAAGGGACGACCATGATTTTGTCATTGCGACTTCGTGGGGTAATGCTGGCCGCCTGTAGTCTGGTACTGTCGACAGAGGCCGCCTACGCCGCCGGACCCGTGCTCGACCAGGCGGTTCAGCAACAGATGTCAGGCCAGTTAGCCACGTCGTCCGTCGGCTTTCATCATCGCGGCGTGTATGGGTATTACGGCGGCTATGGCGGCTACGGCTACAGTTATGTGCGGCCGCAGCTTTATGTCGGTTATGGCGGCCCGGCTTACAACTACGGCTGGACGACTTACCGTCCCTATGTCTACAGCGGCTATGCCCGTCCTCCTTACTACGCGCCCTACAGTTACGCCCGCAGTTATTACGGTGCCAGCTATGGCGTGGGGTATGCCACCTATCGCCCGTACTACGCGACTCCCTATGTGAGCGGCTACTACGGGCCGACACCCTATCGCCCGTATTACACCTATCCGCAAGGCTATTCTCGCTACGGTTATTACGCGAACCCCAGCTACTACAACTTCGGGTATCCTCAGCGTGCGGCGGTCATCTACGGATTTTGATCACCGGGGTGACTCGTGGTCCTGGGCGTCGCGCGTGCTGAGTCGTTTCAGCAGGTCGACATCGGTCTGATTGCTGAAGAATTTCACACGACCATCGGCCATCAGCGCCATCGCTCCGGTCCCTGCGGTGTTGCCAAAGCCGCGCGTATCTTTGTTGAGTCCTTTGGTAACTGTCCGCCAATTTTCCGGATCTCCCCACGGGGCATAACCGCCAGGGACTTCCCCGACAATCCAGGTGTTCGCGGCACCATCGACAAGATCCCGCTGACGCACAGGGCGTCGGGCATCGAAAATTCCCGCGGGGACTTCTTCCCCCCGCACCGAGGTGATGCTGCCCCCCACACCCGCAAAGTGCGACACCGCAAACCCACCCGCAATCTTGCGGCGATCTCCCCCGGACGCATAGTAATCGGCCACTTCGGTACCCAGCGCCGGGCGATTCACCGGGGCATCGTAAGGTTCCGTGAGTACGATTGTTTGGTAAAGTTCGGGCTGATTCACATACGGCAGCAGAAACGTCATCCAGCCATGCCCGCCGCGGCGTTGACCATTGGGCAACGTGATCTGCGTCCCCCCGACGGGGTAATAGTCATGCTCTGCCAGATGAGCCGCGAGCCCTCGGCCGATGGTTTCCAGATGTTGTTGCGTGGCCTGCACAGACTGCCGACCACGCAGGGTATTGCCCAGCGGAGCGAACACCAGCGGTCCCAGACATAAGGAGAGGATGGCTGCTACGGCCCCCGCCACCGACCGCCACCGGGCCCGCTGTCCGATGCGGCCTGCGGTCCAGACCAGCAGCGACAGGATGATCGCCACAAAGGCACATCCTGCGGAGGGGAGTGAACCCAAAAGTCCTGGCCAGATCGCGCACAACGAGAGCGGGACGGACAGCCCACCACAGAGACAGGCCCAGAAGTCGAGTGCTACGGCAGGGCGCCGCGAAACCACGCTACCATCCAGCGGGCGAACAAACGCCCGCGCTGTCAGATCGACGGCCAGCACGGGCACTTCGAACTCCAGCCCGGTAGTGTAAGCCGCCGCCGCATCAACCAGATGTTCGCTCTCAGCGGAATTGTCGCCGGCTGACGGAATCGCCGCCGCATCGGATTGACCCATCACCGCCCACAGACTTTTTCGGGGGCCTGAGGGCGGGTCCAGATTTGTCGGTACGTCGCCTGGTTCGTGATCAGGCAGGAGGCGTGCCGGTTCGGGCACGGGGGCTGTTGCGGCGGGCATCAACTCCCAGAGACCACGCAAGCGGGCAGGCGGAGTCGCTTCCGCAGAGGTTTCGCCGGAGTCGGGATTCTCAGGCGACATTCCGCATCTGGCCTTATCGAAGGGACAACAGGCGATCAACCACGATCGAGCGTGGACCGGCCGAGCGCTACATCAAACTCGCTGATCGCGGGGACCAGCATCGCAATCGCCGTGAAACCATACGCCGCACACACAAACAGACACACGCCCAGCGTTTGGCCCAGCAGAAAACTGGTGATCGCATAGAACGTACAGAACGGCAGGACCGCGGCGGCCAGCGTGAGCGCGGGAGACGGATTGCGATGCGTGAGGGTGGCCCACAAGCCAATGCTGCCCCCGAGAATAAAGACCAGAAAGCTTGGCAGTTGCACCGCGAAACTCGCGCGGGCCTGCACGATCAGCAGCATGCAGATGAAGATGCCCACGAACAGGAAGAACATCGTAGCCAGGCTGTTCGCGATCGCCTGCCGGGAACTGCCATAGGTGAGTCCAAAATGCAGACCCAGCAGCGAGGCAAACCCAATCAGCACCACAAACACGGCGGCGACATAAACGGCATTCTCGGCGGAAATCTGTCCTTGCCAGGCTTGCCAGATCAAAAACGCCAGCGGCGCTGCCAGCACTTCTTTCGTATTGAACAAGATGCCGCCCAGCTTGCCGTAGACGAATTCTTTCGCGGAAAGCTCGGTGACCAGAATGAGTTCGAGCGTGGCGGCGTCACGTTCACTGGTCAGCGATGTCACCGCCTGCGTGTTGACCAGCATTAAGGCCAGCAGGCTGAGCCCCAACAGCGCAAAGCCCGCCGGGGGAATCATGCCGAGCACTAAGTCGGCATTCGCGGGAATGCCGGCGACCACATAAAATGCGAGCACCGTCATGGCCAGGTAGGCCAGCTTGATGAGAGCCACCTTGCGACCATATCCGCGGGTACACATTTCCCGCCAGATGACCGGGTTCTCCCACACCGTGCGGGCCACGCGCGTCCGTTCGGTTTCCCCGGCGTCTTCCTTGCGCGCCTCGGTGAGCGTGCGTGAGGGATTCCAGATCCGCAGTTGCAACACGGTCGCGGTAATCAGCAGCGCGGCCAGGCCGCACAATTCAAGGCTGCCGATGCAGGCCACACGCGTAAAGTCAGGCACGTTGAAGGGGTCGAGCACCATCAGCACGGCCCGAAACGGATTGAGCGGAGCCAGCCAGGTCGCCGTGGGAACCACCGCAAAAACGGCCTCGATCGCCGCGAGATACAGCACGATACCAATGAGTGAAATCGCCAGGGTTTGAAAGGTTTTTTCGCGCCAGTAAGCCACCAGCGTCCCCCAGGCACCACACGCCAAAGCCGTCGATACCGAAATGGCCATGATGCAGGCAATTTGAGCGAGCGAGACCCCCCCCAGCCAAAACAGAAACGTGAACGCCGGAACCGAAACACCAATCAGCACCGTGGGCAGCAGCAGGCTGGCGAACAGCTTTCCCAGCACCAGTTCCGAATCCCGCAGGTCGGTCACCAGCAGCATCAGCAACGTGCGGCGATCCTTCTCCTGTGCCACATTCCCCGCGGAAAACAGGACCGAAAAGAAGGCAATGAGGGTCAACTGGACGAGCGAAAAAATCTGGAAGACCAGTTCGCCAAACCGGGCGATGTCGGCGAGATTCCGTACCTGCTGCCAGCCGAACATCACCTGGGCCATCGTGTACATCAACACGAATAATGTGCCCAGATAGCCGGATCGCAGCAGAAAATGCTTGAACTGACGGGGAGCCGTAATGGCTTCACGAACAAATAAAGGGCCGGCGAGCACAGAGAAAGTCCTGGAAATGGCTGCGGGATTCAGGGCGGTAGTATAACTCTACGCCCCGACACCGCACCATGCTGGACGCATTTGCCAAGTCTGTTCCGAACGGGAGAACTCGCGCGAGTTCCCCGCATTCATCAAACTTTCATCATCGTCGGGCCGATCTCACCGGGCCGATTCCGCGACCTGCCGACCGGCGCGTACCAGCAAAGGCAACGCCGCCGACGCCGGGTTGCCCTCTCCCTGACCGACGGCGTTGATCCACCGCATTGTCTCTGGTGCCCACGGTCGGGCCGTCAGAAAGATCTGCCGTTCGTTTTCACCCTTGCGGACCAGTACGCCCGACAAGCCGATGTTATCGACGATCACGCCATGTGGCAGGTTATCAATATCGAATTTGATGTCACCCTCGTAACCGTTTCGCTCGACGCGAATCATCGCGGTGATCGTGGTCCCCGGCGTTAAGACCAGCCCCCCTTCAGCCGATGTCGTGATCAGAGTATCCGGCAGCAACGTTACGCGAACTTTGCCCGGTTTTTCCAGCGTGATCTGCCCCAGATTTCCCAGGGCTTTCGGTTCGGTCTCGCCATCAGTCACCACGGTCGCGGTGGTTGTTCCCGCTGACACGTTGCGCTGCACAGAACCACCCAGCAGACCGGTCGCCGTGATGGTGACCGCGTCCCAGGCTTCCTTGGAGGCGGGTTCGGCATCGACCGCCGCGGTGATCACGCTGAAGGCATCGAGTTGTCCGGCTTCAATCACCGTGGGACTCGCCACGTGATACCCCGCCGGCAGGTTGGCGATGTCGATGCGGATCGGTCCGTTGAAGTTATCGATGCGGTCGGCATAGAACTTCAGCCGCTGTCCACCTCCCGCCGGGACTTTCAGATTCTTCGTATCGACCACCACGTTGAAGTCGGGCTTCGGTGGGCGGATGGTGAGTTGATACGTGTAGTTGTCGCCCGTGAAACCGCGGGCATCGGTCACGCGCACCAGATATTCGCCATCAACAGGGGCGGTAAACGTCAGCCGCGAATCGCTGCCGAGTTCGCGTTCGCTGTCATCATCGTTGACATAATGCAGCGGAAAGACAGGTAGACCGTTATCGATGACCGTCGTATCTGCCGGATAGGCCTCCACAATATACACCGGTTCGTCCTTGGCATGCGTGATCGGGGTGGTATCGAAATAAGTCCGGCGTTTCCCGCGGTTGTCATAGAAGTCATAGCCGGAATCGGGTCCGCGCGGGGCCCGATAGAACTTGCCGATTTCGCCGTTCATATACAGGTACTGATTCAAATCCATCTCTTCCCAGTACTCGACGCGTACCTGCAACTGAGTGGAATCGATCGGGCGGAAATTGATCCATGAATCACGCACGGCCTGCAACAGCGCCCGCCGCACGGGTTGACCATCGGCGTGCAGAACCTCGAGCTTGGTATCGGCGGTCGATTTGTTTCGCGCGGCATTCGTCTCCAGCATCCAGGTCTCGCCCGCCTTGGCGGTGAACTGATACAGGTCGGCATCGGCATCGCCCGATGCAGACAGGAACTTGCCCGTCAACTGAACTGGCAGTGTCACCGGCATGGCAGCCTGCACGTCGTCATTCGGTTCGATCTCAGCAAGATCCATCGTCATGGGTGACTCTACCGAGTTCTGCGAGCCAGGACTTTCGGGCAGCGGCTGCAGATCGGCGACGTTGTCGGCCCATTTGGAGTTCACGTCATATGCCACGACGGCCCCATCCATGCGGCCAATGAACAATCGGCGGCTGTCCGGGCTGAATGTGACCGCTGCGGGCCAGTCGGTCTGCCGTTCCAGTAATGCCACCTGCGTGAAGGTCTTTGTCTCCCAGACCTTGATGCGGCGTTCTTCCGAACAACTCACAAGCAATCGGCCGTCGGGAGAGAACAGCACTTTGAGAATCGGGGCCTCATGCGCGAACCGCGCGTAGCGAATGAGATTGGTCCCTTCAGCCGCCGTGCTGCTGAGTTCCCAGACACGGACCCGATTGTCGACGCCACCCGCCGCCACATACTTGCCATCGGGGCTGAGGCTGACGCTGTACTGCTCCTTCGCCGGCTGTGAAAAGGTGTCGAGCCGTTGTCCGGTGGCGACGTCCCACAGTTTCACCGTGCGATCGCCACTCGCGGTGGCCAGCAGGCGGCTGTTCGGATGGAAGGCCAACGCATAGACCGCATCGTTATGCCCGGTAATGGTCGCAAGGGGTGCGCCTGTCTCGGCATTCCAGGTCTGCGAATCACGATCGTAACTCGACGTGGCAATCGTCTTCCCATCGGGACTGATCGCCGCCGCATACAAGGAATCGCGATGACCTCTGAGCACGCGCAACCGGGTCCAGTCGCTCGTCTGCCACAATGTGGCTTCGCCCGACAGACCCGGTTCACCTGCCGCAACGATCAGCCGCTGACCATCGGCCGAGAACCGGACATCGGCAATGGGCCCCGTATGCCCCGTCAGTTGCTGAACGGCTTTCTGCTCAGCGAGCGTCACGATTTCCACGACATGCGGCCGGGCAATTGCCAGCCAGCGACCGTTGGGATCGGCACTGAGCGCCGTCACGGGTTCGCGGACCGTTGCCGTGGGGGCAATCTGCGGCGTGATCAAGCCTGTCGCCGCGAGTCCACCCACAGGGGGCTTGGCCCCGGCATCGATCCACGCCTGGATGATGGCCAGTTCCGCGGGCTTCGGTTGTGGCTGGTCTTCGGGGGGCATTTGCGGCTCGGCCTGACCGGAGATCACCTTCCACAACCGGCTCTCGGCCGATTTGCCCCCGATCAGGATGACCCCTTCGTCGCCCCCCTTGAGCGTGCGGGCAAAGTCTTCGAGGATCAGCCCCGCTTCCGCATCGCGATTGTTATGGCAGCCATTGCAGTACTTGCGAAACACCGGCAGCACATCGCGATTGAAATCGGGCGATTCGGCGGCGGAGAGCATTGCCCCCCCCAGCCAGAGGAAACAGCCGAGTTGGATGGACCAGCGCAAAACATTCATGGAATGTCACTCGTGTCAGAAGAATCCAAAATCAATTGAGGACCGCGTCAACCTCGATCTCGCCGACCGGACTTTCATGCAACATCACGGAAACCATTTGCCCGGAGTGGTAAGTTACCATAACCGAATAGTGGCCGGTTCCATCGGCTGAGATGATAGGGTGTCGATAGACGTCCATGCACGACCTTGCCAGATTGATGATCCAGTACTCGGGCAGTTGGGCACGGGCATAGATGCTCAATTTACGCCCACGATCGACAGCGAGCGTCGTGTCAGCCACTTCGACGACTAACCCCACATCCTGCGGTTCGGGATGATGATCGAGATACGTCCGGGGGGTACCTCGGACCACACACAAATCGGGTTCCGGCTCGCTCTCCGGTAACGTAATCGGTTCCTGCCGCCGCAGGTACCAACCTGCGGGCAGCAAGGCTTGAAGCTGTTGAGCGAGCAATTCCAGGACCAGCACATGCCGCGGATTTTTCGACATTTTCGGTACCAGCCAGCCATCGAGAAGTTCGAGACGATCGTCTTCCGTCAGGATGCCGGCCTGAATCATGGCGTGATACTGCTCGACCGACATCTGCCAAATCGGGAGGTCGGGAATGGCGAACGACTCTGCATTCGCTGGTACCGGAACAGCCTGAGCCATCGACATGGCTTAGCACCTCTCTCTGCTTGGCAGAAGTGGTCGACGGCAGGCGATCCAGCCCGTCGCTGTCAGCGACAGCAATGTCGCCAATCCGGTGACTAGCACGGCCCCCAGCGGCGGGCCAGACGTATCCAGTGTCCGCCACTGCCACAATTCGGGCTGATTCAAGACAAACCACGACAGCGTGGCCAACCCGACAGCCAAAGTGATCGATAGACAGATCAAGCCGCGCATCAGGCTACGGTACAGCACCGTTGCCACGGTCTCCGCAGTCTGACGAATGGTCGTGGTTTCCGGAACCCACCGGCCAATCGACTCCATCCATACCGAGTTGTTGGCCTCGGCCGTCGGCATGGTCGCTGAGCGTTCGCTCGGTCGAGATCGAAAAAGAATCACCCCCTGGCCCACGGCGAGCAGAAACAGCAGCGGACTTTCCAGTGCCCCGGCCAACGCCATGAACGCCAAGGTCAGCCCCAGTAAGAGCACCTGTGGCTGACTCCAGCGCGAAACCGAATGAGCCAACGGCGACACGCTGGCAGCGATCTGCTGCCAGAATTCGGCGATCGACCAGGAACGAGACATGGTCACTCCTTCAGAAAAGTGGGGGCAAGATCAACGATAACCTCAATGCTGAAATAGAAACTCGCGTGAAGTGATCACGCTCCAGAGCAAGTCTTCGTACACGGCCCGCAGTTCCTCCGGCGGAGTCGCAGACAACAGGTCCATCACCGTTTGTCGTTCCTGCTCTGACGGAACCCGGCTGAATGCCGTCAGGAATAACTCGTTGGCCACCTGCTCCGCCGAGGACTTGTGGGCCACCCAGTTCGCAATCCGGCCTTCTTTGGCCTCCAGTTTTTCCAGCAGCGTGGTGCCATTCGCGAGATGCAGCACCTGCGTCATGCTGGGTTCATCGCTGCGTTCGCAAGAGCAGGTGAGGATTCGCTCGGGACGCCCGAAGGTATCCAGAAAGTACGATGCCAGGCTGGTATCGCGCACCTGCAAGGCCCGCGTCCCCGCCGGATAATCCTTGAACGCGGTGGGTGCCCCCGTGACATCCGCCATCGCGTCGAGCAGTACTTCCGCCTTAAGCCGCCGCGGATAGAACCGGGCGTAATACCGTTCATCGGAGGCATTCTCGGCGACAGTCGTGCTGGATCTTTGATACGTTTCTGAGGTGAGTATCAGCCGCATTAAAGCCTTGAGATCGTACTTCTGCCGGACCAGTTCACTCGCCAGAGCGGCCATCAGGTCGGGATTGCTCGGCGGGTTCGTGAGCCGCAGATCATCAACCTTTTCGACGATGCCCACGCCCAGAAAATTGGCCCACACGCGATTGACAATCGCACGGCTGAAGTATGGATTTTCAGGCGATGTCAGCCAGGCTGCGAGCGTTTCGCGGCGATCGTGTGGTGTATCGAATGTGACCGCCAGTGCATCGAGCGGTTTGGGAGGTTGCGGGCGGCCCACGCGCGGCTGAATCACCTCACCCGCCTCGGCAAGAAATACCGTGCGGTTGCCATCGCCATTCCGGAAGTCGCCGCCCCAGCCTTTGCCACGCACACGGGCAAACAGGCTCGCCATACCGTAGTAATCGTCGTTGGTCCACTTCTCTAACGGATGATCGTGACAACGGGCACAGTTGATCGACATGCCGAGGAACGCCATCGAGACCGTTTCCGACATCTCTTGCGGATCTTGATGAAGCGCGTAGAAATTCGCGGCACCGTTCTCGACCGTGCTCCCCTTGGCGAGCACGACCTCGCGGGCGAACTGATCCCAGGGCACATTCTGCTGCACCCGTTCGCGAATCCACTTCGAGAAGGCATCGAGAGCGACGGGTCGCAACCGTTCGCCACTCAACAGCAGCAGGTCCGACCATTGATAAGTCCAGTAGTCGACGAACTCCGGCCGTGAAAGCAGGTCTTCCACCAGCTTTTCCCGTTTCAGCGGGTCACTGTCCGCGAGAAACTGCTGTGTCTCTGTCAGCGTGGGTAACGTGCCTATCGTGTCGAGATGGGACCGCCGCAGGTACTCACCGTCGGTGCAGCGCGGCGACGGAGGGACATTCAACGCTTCCAGCTTGGCGAGCACCAGGTCATCGATCACATTCTGACGCGGAGCCGAGGTAAACGTCTCTGCCGGTAGGGCGTAAGAATAAGGAGCCGTGACGGTCGCGGTGACATTCTGCGCCAGATACCACGCGACGATAGCCCCCTCACCATGCCCGGTGACCGATACCACGCCTTGCTCATCCACACTGGCCACTGTGTGGTTCGTCGATGAATACTTGGCCCAGCGGGTGACATCTTCCTGATGCCCGTCGCTGAAGTGGGCCCGCACGCTCATCTGCTGCTGGATGCCAGGAATCAACCGCGTCGCCGGAGGCAGAATCTCCAACTTGGTGATGCGAGCGTCATCTGCCGACGGTCCCGGTTGACCCTGGGCGATCCACTCGGCGATCACCCGATATTCCAGTGAATCCTCTGTGAACCGCAGGCCCCCTTTGTGCGGAATCGCCTGAGTCGGTTTGGTGAGGATCAAGCTGCGGCCGGGATCGTGTGGCACGATCCGGCGACCACGGGCCTGCCGGGTCAGAATGTTGTAATCTCCCTCGGGATCGTAACCTCGCAGCGACAAGCGAAAGCCATTCTTCCCGGCGGCAGCACCATGACAGGCCCCCATGTTGCAGCCAGTTTTCGAGAGGACCGACTGCACCTGATTGCGGTAATGCCAGAGATGTGGCTGATCGAACCGCTCGACCGTGACGGCAACCGTCGCCGTCTGGTCGCCCGTTTTGATCGTGAGGGTGGTTGCCCCGTTCGACTTGGGAATGATCACCCCCTGCTCGACGACGGCGACCTCCGGCGATGACGATTGATACTCGACATCGCCCGTGATCTGCCGACCAATGCGACCGTCGTCAATCGCCTGCACCAGCACCCGCTGCCGGGCTTCCGGACCGGTGAGTTTGACGGACTCCGGGAACACAGCGATCTCGGCGCCCTGCGCGGTGGCACACATCGCGAGCAGTGCCAGACACCAGCGAGCGGGGGGTGTCAGCCCCCTGATTGTGCGATCAAGACTCATAAAGATCATCAGGTATTAGCCCATCTAAGTACACAATTGATTGAAATCAAGTCGCAACTCATCAATGCAGCACAGGTTATCAGTGTGTCACAGACGAATACAGGATCTTTGTGCGGTTTCAATCATGCTACGGTGACAACTTCAACATAATCACAAAGCGACACCGCGGCGGGGTTTTCCAGGCCATCTTCGTGCAAGCCCACCAAGTGCAAGTCAATGGCGTCAAGCATCCGTTGCTTCACCTCGACTTTGGTTTGACCCGTGGCAACACAACCCGGAAGGTCGGGGACATAGGCCGAAAAATTGTTAACCCCAGGCTCAATGATGATGGCGTAACGCATTAGTTCGTCTCCAGCCCTGCTTGTCTAAGAACCTGTTTTCAAATGGAGAGTGAGTGATTGCGGAAAACAGAAGGCGGAAAACAGAAAGCCAGAAATCTGCAATTTTCCCGCTCTCTGGCTGTTCGCTGGAACGATCTGAAAACAGGTTCTCAGCCTCTATTCAATTTTTTTCGTCTCGTAAATTGTGGCCAACATCTGTTGTTTTAGTTAATTGATTAGAGCAGGCCGCCGCTATTAGCGATATGTGCTAATATTTGTGGGTATGCGTTCCAGTCCTCGATTTTGTGGTATGATCTTGCAATTGAAATGTTGTGCGATTCACCAACTATTGACTAAGAGCTTCGATCGGGAGCGAAGGGGCATATACTCGAATAGAAGATGGCAAGAAATCAACGTATGCCTCGTATGTGCGTGATTCGCCATCAAGTGTCTGATCAAGGCATGACTCCCGTACATAGTGGATAGCGATCGCCTCCCCCACGATTTCATTACCAATGCGGAACAATGCTATTGAACCTGCGGCTAGATCAGCTATTGAATTGGCTGACCTGAGCCAATACCGACCCCCTCTTGCCTTTAGTGCAGTCATTAGCCAAGAGACCAAGAGATCTGATGACGCGAATTCTTCACGACTCGACGGAAATATACGAAGGTGTGGATTTGTCATCAGTGTCTCACTTTCTGCAAAAGTGTCGTTAATATATGCATTTCGCGGCCGTAAGGGTTGGCTGCGATTAAGTCGTCGCAGATTCTGCTTTACCCAGTGCCTCAAACGAACAATTCCGTAATCGGCTTTGTCCCGAAGTCGACCAGCGGGAAGGGGCGGCCGGCGGGGCCGGGGAGGTGCTGTTCGATGTCAAAGCCCAGGCTGTGGAAGACCGTGGCGACGAGTTCTCCCGCACCGACCGGCCGTTCCGCGGGGAAGCCACCAATCGCGTCGCTCCGGCCGATCACGCGGCCACCCTGTACGCCGCCGCCCGCGAAATAGCTGGTCCAGCACTGCGGCCAGTGATCGCGGCCTCCCGCCGGGTTGACTCGGGGTGTGCGCCCGAATTCCGCGACGTTGCAGACCAGCGTGTTGTCGAGCAGGCCGCGTTCATGCAGATCTTCGATGAGTGCTGCATAGGCCTGGTCATACATCGGAGCAACCACGTTCTTCATCCCTTCAATCGAGGTGAAGGGCAACGTGCCGTGAATGTCCCAGGTGACTTCGTTGAAGACGGTCAGGAAGGTGTTGATGGTGACGAACCGCACGCCAGCTTCGATCAGCCGCCGGGCCAGCAGGCACGATTGCCCGAACCGCGTCATGCCGTAGCGTTCGCGAACGGCTGTCGATTCCTTGCTGAGTTCAAAAGCCTCGCGGGCTTGCGGGCTGGTCATCATGCGGAAGGCGGACTGAAAGCCGCTATCCAGTAAGGCGGCGTTCTCGCTGCGTTCAAAAGCATCGACCGTCGAATCCACCACGTCCCGCAGCTTGCGGCGGCGATCCAGCCGGGCTTCACCAATCTGCTTGGGAGGCAGCAGGTCCGGCACCACGAAATCGGGCTTGGATGGATCGGCATTCAGAACGAACGGATCTTGCGCTTTGCCGAGGAAGCCCCCCGCCTGACCATTCGGCAGGTTGCCGCCGCCAGATCCCATCAATTCCGGTAATACGACAAAGGGGGGCAAGTCGGTTCGCCGCCCCATCAGGTAACTCGCGACGCTTCCCGCATGCGGGGTGTTCACTCCGCCGGTAAAGAAGCGGCCGGTCTGCATCATCTGCCAGCCCGCATCGTGGACGGCGGGCGAACTATGATTGCAACTGCGGACCAGCGAAAACTTGTCGGCGACCGCGGCGTGTCGGGGCAGAATTTCGCTGAGTTGAATTTCGCTCGACTTGGTGCTGATCGCGGAGAACGGTCCGCGGATTTCGGTCGGCGCGTCAGGCTTCGGGTCGAAGGTGTCCAACTGGCTGGGAGCGCCGAGATTAAAAATCATGATGACCGAGCGTTCGTCTTTCCCCGGCTTCTTGCCAGGAGTGCTGGCCGCGCGAGCTTCCATCCGCGCGAGGTCGGCGAGGGTCAAGCCCATCGCCCCCAGGGTCCCGACTTGCAGAAAGTCGCGGCGTGAGAGGCCGTCGCAAGTGTGAGCCGAGCCTTGTCCTGTCAGGTTGAGCATCTGGTGTAACCCCCCGGTCGATGAACGATGGGAGGCCTGGTGAGTCGCCCGAACCCATCGGAATTTGTCAATTCGCCACGATCTGTCTGGCCACTGCGTGGATGGTTCAGCGTGCCGAGACTCCGTCAATTCTCAACATTTCTACCGCGCGGGGCAACGCAGAATCTTGTAGGATGTCCGCAAGTTTTGGTAATAATTGCGCATGACAAATTTCACGTTGCAACGCGAACAGCAGGACTTTCTTGCACAGTGGGCGAGTCCGCTCGAACTTCTGCAACTCCTCGACTTTCTGCCCGAGGCCTATTTCTTCGCCAAGGATGCCCGCGGCCGGTTCATGCTGATGAACTCCGCCAACTTGCGACTGCATGGCGTTGATACCGTGGAGCAAATTCTCGGCAAAACCGACTTTGACTTCCACCCGCGGCATCTCGCCGAGCAGTATGTTCGCGAAGACCGCCAGGTGATGGAGTCGGGCCAGCCGTTGCCGAATCAGGTCTGGCTGGTAGGCGACGCCCGGGGAGAACTGCGCTGGTATGTTTCCAGCAAAACGCCGCTGCGAAGTGCCGCCGGTCAACTGATCGGCATTGCCGGCATCATGCGCGATTTCAAACGAACCGAATCGTTGCTGCGGCCGTATCAAGAGTTGGAGCGAGTTTTATCGTATGTTCTGGAACACTATGCGGAACGGATTCGCATCGAGCAACTGGCCAGCCTGGTGCATCTTTCGGTCAGCCAGTTTGACCGAAAATTCAAGAAACTGCTGCAAATGACCCCGCAACAGTATCTTTTGCGGGTGCGCATCAATGCGGCCTCACAAGCGCTACTGTACAGCAGCCGTTCCATTGCAGCCATTGCCGATGCGGTAGGATTCTACGATCAAAGCAGCTTCACCAAGGCCTTTGTCCGGCAAACCGGGCTGACTCCGCGTGCGTTTCGCAGAACCTATGCGACCGAGGCTCAGCAGCGAGCCATGAATGGGGAGAAGTCTCCGCCGGAACCTGATCCGTCTATAAAAAATGCTCAGGGTAGACCCTGAGCGCTGATCCCGGAAGGATCACAAACTCTCACGAAGCGGCCAAGCCGCTCAGACCGTCAGTTCGATCTGGGCCGCATCACCTTCGTGCAATTCCGCAGCGGGTGCCGACTGGCAGAGCTCTTCGCGGACGATATTCATATCGCGCGGCGCGTCGATTCCCAGTCGCACCGTGTTCGGCCCAATGCGCACGATCGTGACCGTGATCTGTTCGCCGATCAAAATCTTTTCGCCGGGCTTCCGTGACAGAACTAGCATGGTCCATTCCTTTCAGCGTGCCTGAAGCATCCTTGTGGCAGCGCGATGCACCCGCCGGGAAGACCCACTCTCCCAACTCTAATGCATCGGACACTCTCGAATCCAGACTTCCGGGCTAGTCGCGACGCCCGGGAAGGCTGGTTTGATCACACTCGATTCCACCGGGCCAGCCACCCATCGCGCAAACCTAAGTGTCATCAACTCGAAACTGTCGCGTAAAGATAACAACCGCGCCGCCAGAAAATCCAGCGCGATTCGGCAAGAGACTCAAGAATCCTGAAATCCGCACAACCGCTTCCCCGAACCGCATGGCAAAGAGATCCAAATCAATGCAACCCACATGAGATCAGCATGTTGCGGTGAATCAACGGCATGCGACCACTTTTTTACGGCAAGCTGCGTGCACAGCATGCGCGCTGTCTGTGCCGAAAGAACAGGCAGCGACAGACTGCACACTTTTTAAGCAATCAGTTCGGCCGGGCTGTCACCTGGCGTGACGGCCTTATAACCTCCTGGACGAAACCCTCTGTCAGACTTGAATTTCCTGCGATAGATCGGGATTCTGCAACAAGCGTCGCCTTCTCAGACGGTCGGAGCACAGCGTCATGGTCAAAATCGGTATTGTCGGCATCGGGTTCATGGGGTGGACTCACTTCGCGGCGGCCACCAAATTGTCAGACGCTGGCAAACCCACGGGCAGCAAACTTAAGGGGGGAGCGGTTTCCGCGATCTGTACCCGCAGTGCCGCCAAACTCGCGGGTGACTGGACGTCTATTCAGGGGAACTTCGGCCCACGCGCTCCTCAACTCGATCTCTCCAAGATTGGTGCCTACGACAATTATCGCGAATTGCTCGCCGACCCCGAGATCGACCTGATTGACGTCTGCCTGCCAAACGACCAGCACGAAGACGTGGTCATCGCGGCACTACAGGCAGGCAAGCATGTCCTGGTCGAGAAGCCCATCTCCGTCGACCCGAAAGGTGCCGACCGGATGGTCGCCGCGGCCAAGAAGGCGGGGAAACTCCTGATGGTGGCTCACGTGCTGCCATTCTTTCCGGAATACCAGTTTGCCGCGCAGTGCGTGCAAAGTCAGAAGTACGGCAAACTGCTGGCGGCCCATTTCCGCCGGGTGATCTCGCCGCCGAAGTGGTCGGGTGATATGTCCGACTTCCGCAAGCTGGGCGGGTGGGGTATCGATCTCCACATTCATGACAACCATTTCATCCGCCTGGCGTGCGGACTGCCCGAACAGGTGTCGTCTCGCGGGTTGCTGCAAGAAGGCTTTGTGAACCATGTGCATACTCAATATGTCTACCCCGATGGCCCGGTGGTGACCGCAGTCAGCGGGGGGATCTGTGCTCCGGGTCTCGCGTTCGCTCACGGGTATGAACTCTATTTTGAGCACGCGACGGTGGTGTTCAGCGCGGGAACCATCGGCGATGCCTGGTCTATTGATCGGCCGCTGTCCGTCATTGCCAAGGGCAAAGTCACGCATCCCAAACTCAAGGGGGGCAGCGAATGGTGTTCGGCCTTTACCAGTGAGTTGCAAACCGCCGTCGATGCTGTGAAGACCGGCGAGCCAGCACCGTTGCTTTCAGGGTTGCTGGCCCGCGATGCGTTGCAGATGTGCCACGCCGAGGCCAAGAGTATCGCCACTGGTAAAGCCGTGAAGTTGTAATTCCGACTCGTGTGTGAGTGGAATCGCGAGTCTGCTGTAGAAGTTTGGGTCTCTGATGCTGGAAAACTTGCCTGTTCGTACATTGCAGCACAAGGGGCTCACCATCGAAGGGTACTCTCGCGCCGCGGTCCAAAGTTACTGGCGTGTCCCCGAATGGAAGCTCGGTTTCGACCTGGGGGGCAGCCCCTGGGACTTCATGGGGACGCCTACCATCTGCGTGACGCATGCCCATCTCGACCATCTCGCCGCGCTGCCAGTTTATGTCGCCCGCCGCCGCATGATGAAAATGGAACCGCCGACGATTTACCTTCCGGCAGAAATTGTCGAGCATGTCGACCGTATGCTGAAAGCGTGGCAACGCCTCGATCGCGGTCGCATGGTCTGCCAACTGATTGGTGTCGAGCATGGCCAGGAGATCGAACTTTCGCGCGAACAGGTGATGACGGTGTTCTCCACGACCCATACGGTACCCTCGGTCGGCTATGTCATCTGGCAGCGAAAACGCAAGCTGAAGCCGGAATATCGCGACCTCGCGGGGAATCAGATTCGTGATTTGCGGATGTCAGGCGTGGAAGTCACTGCTGAAATCCGCACGCCGGTCCTGTGTTACACCGGCGACACTTCCCCCGCGGGCATTGATGCCTATGCTCCCGTCTTTGAATCACAAATTCTCATCACCGAGCTCACGTTCTTCCGGCCGGAACACCGCCGCGACAAAATCCACAAGTTCGGCCACATGCATCTCGATGACTTTTTGGAACGGGCCGACAAATTCCAGAACGAGTTGATCATCGCCATGCACTTCAGCACGCGGTACCAGACGAACCAGATCGAAAAGGCCATCAAGAAGCGTTTGCCCGCAGGACTGAAGGAACGCATGCTGTTGTGGGTGTGAGGAGGGTTGAGGGTTAAGGGTCTAGAGTTGAGGGTGGAAAGCCGCCACCGCCGTGTGGCGGGCCTTTTCCTTTTCCACTTGGCACTCACCACTCGGCAATTCGGGAGACAAACCATGCCCGACCATTTCCCGCGCTGTCAGGTGGTCCCCACGGCTGGTCGGCTCTAAATTCGTCATCCCAAATTCGATCGTGAGGCCTCAATGAACACTGGTTGCCAGCTTCTGGAAATCGAACTCTTAGACTCCCTTGCTGTGAGAGGCGAATACCGCAGCCTATTGGCCTGGGTGTTAAATTGGTTGATTTTTAAGCTTGAACGGGAAATTCCAGAATATGGCAAGGACTTTCATCTGAAAGTCATTCGCGCCAACTATCATGGTGAATATCTGGCACTTGGGGTTGATTATCAAGATCCGAATCCAACAGATGCCGCACCAATGATTGAAGCCACAGCCAACCGAATCTTAAGTACAGTGTCGGTGCTTGATTTGGCGTATGATGTGGCAACGCATCAAATCAAGAATACTGTCAGTTAACTCATAGAAAGAGGCGGGCATTTTCCTCTCCCACTTGGCACTCCACACTCATCACTCGGCAATTCGGGAGACAAACCATGCCCGACTATTTCCCACGCTGTCAGGCGGTTCCCGTGGCGGGTCATCAGGTGCAGTTCCTGGTGAAGGGCGAAGAACGCACGCGGTGGCACTTCGGTGGCGACTATCCCCGGCCGTTTCTCTATCCGCTCATCGGGCCCAGTGGTCACTCGCTGACACGCTTCGGGCATCCGGGCGCACCCAATCATGATCATCATCAGTCGGTCTGGTTCGCCCATCACAAAGTCCTCGGCATCGACTTCTGGGGCAACACCAGCCCCGCCTACATCCGCCAGAAGGAGTGGCTGGCCTACGAAGACGGCGACGACGAAGCCCGCATCGCCGTGCGCCTCGGCTGGTACGATGGTCACGACCCGAAAGAACTCATGACGCAAGATGTGGTGCTCGCCGTCCGTCCGGGTGACCACCGCGAAACGTTCCTCGAGATTCAATCCACGCTAATTCCCACGGCGGCCCACATCGAACTCGAAAAAACCAACTTCGGCCTGCTCGCCGTGCGGGTCGCGAAATCGATTTCGGCCTACTTCGGCGGCGGACAACTGGTTGACAGCGCAGGCCGGGTCGGCGAGCCCGCGATCTTCGGCCAGCAGGCGCAGTGGATGGACTACAGCGGCCCCATCGCCCCCGATGTCACCGCAGGGATCACGTTCTTCGATCACCCCACCAACCCCGGCCACCCGACGTATTGGCACGTCCGCGAAGATGGCTGGATGGGGGCTTCGCTCTGCTTCGCGGGTTCACGGCTCATCGAGAAGACCACCCCGCTGACATTGCGATATCTCTTACATCTCCACAATCGCGGCGCCGACAACAAGCGCTCCGCCGCCGTGTTTGAGACATTCGCGAATCAACCGGCGTACATCATCGAAAAAGCGACCATGAAGCACACCATGTACGCGATCCGCCGGGCATGATTTTCAAAGCCGCCACCGCCGCGTGGCGGGCCTTTCTCGCTCACGATCATCGGGTGAATGCGAGCCGCAAAAGACACAAAAGTCGCAAAAATGGCTATGTATGACGACATCTGGTGGCGGTATCATCATCAACGGGTTGTCACACCAGGGGTGGCGGGGGCGCTCCGACAGGAAGCCCCCGGTCATCGATACCCATTTTCTGGGGCTTCCGCATTCGCAGAGCGCCCCCGCCACACTTCGCGGCAATTTGTATCCAAAGAAAGGGGAGGATAGCGAACATGAAGAAGAGTACAACAACGCCACAAGAGGTAGAACAACCACAACTCGTCTGGCACCCATTGAATTCATCGTCGGCAGGCGGCGAATTCTTCAAGCTGGGTGATGTCTATCGGGCTAAAGTTCCCGGGGGCTGGTTGCTGTTGGTGACCAACAACGCCAGGGGCCTCATGTTTTTCCCCGACGCCGAGCACCATTGGGATGGGGGGAGTCTGCCTGGCTAAAACACCACGCAGTAACGAATCGGGCAGGTGACGGATGCGCTCCATGAGGAAGCCCCCGGTGATCGATCTCCATTTTCATGGGCTTCCGCATTCGCGGAGCGCCCCTACTACTTCAAGTGTTTGGTAAAAATGATCGAAAGATTCCTGTCCTGCCAGTGACATTAGTGTAACTACCTATCTCGCATAATTCTTTAAAAAAGTGAGAGACAACGCGTGCGGACAATACTACAGTGTGGTCTCTGTCTAGCTACAGATTTCAATCCATGATGTGAGAGGACATTCCATGAAACTCGCGCCGTTGCTTCAAGTCATGTGTTTAATCGGTTGCCTTATGGGTACGCTCGCCCATGCAGGCGATAAGCCGTCTGCGGCTGTGACCGAGCCGCCGGACTGGTGGCCGCAACTTACAGTCACATTAGGTCTAGGCGAATTTTGGGAATCAACTGGTGGTCGATTCTACGAGCCTGTTGGCAGTGTGACCGATGTCTTTCGGCTCCAAGGGAAAGGCATAGTGGCGGTGACGGTGTATCCATTAAACGCCGAGCACTCCATGCAAATTACGATGAAGCTTGAACGCCTGAACTTTCGCGGACAACCCGTCACCATCGCTCAACAAACATTCTTGCCCGGCCCAGGAAATATCGCCGAATTTCTTGGAGATGTGCCAGGTCGATTCCAGGACATCCGCTTATCGGTAGAATCGCAGTTTCTGCCGGCAGGCTTTACGCCTCCTGCCTGGTACTATATCTCCGTGAACTTTGACCGTCCAATTAATGGCCCGCTGGAACAAGCTCAGGCCGAATTGCAATCCGCTCTGATTCTCGTGAGTGACATAACCGCCGAGATCGTCGATCGTGGTGGCTCAATCATCAATCAATGGACCGGTCGTCGTTAAGTGACAACACTGGGGGTGGCACCGTTGGCGGTAGTGGTGCTTCAGTAGTGTCACGCAGGGTGTGGCGGGGGCGCTCCTACTGGAAGCCCCCGGTGCTCGACACCCATTTTCAGGGGCTTCCGCATTCGCGGAGCACCCTGCCACCCACCGCGGTACCACCACGAATAGTCTCCGACCAGTATTCGCCGCGGCTGCCGTCGGCGTAGACCGTGGTCTCGATGTTCGATTGCGGGTCGGTACTGCTGACCGGGTTTGTGCCGCTGCTCACCGCACTCGCGGCCCCCGACTGGCCATTGGCGGCCAGAACCTGCATGGGAACCAGG
>Ga0164290_1000692_pt1 | contig 91075 bp, 86 predicted proteins | sample Micstemetagenome_FD_108782 | JGI IMG/M metagenome (GOLD analysis project Ga0164290, IMG submission 108782) | Contaminated culture microbial community from soil near Moab, Utah, USA - Microcoleus steenstrupii SON62 (Illumina Assembly) | ecosystem: Environmental > Terrestrial > Soil > Soil crust...
CGGGATCCCGTTCTCGGACCCGCTCGCCGACGGCCCCACCATCCAGTCGGCGGGCCAGCGCGCGCTGGAGGGCGGCGTGCGACCGGGCGACGTGCTCGAGATGGCCGAGGAGCTCCGCGACGGGCCCCCGGTGGTGCTGATGACCTACGTGAACCTCCTGCTGGCGCGCGGCGCGCGGGCCTTCGTGGAGCGGGCCGCGCGCGCGGGCGTCGCCGGGCTGATCGTCCCCGACCTGCCGATCGACGAGGGCGACGAGATCCGCCGCGCCGCCGACCGGGCCGGGGTGGCCCTGGTGCCCCTCGCGGCGCCCACCACGCACGACGCGCGCCTGGCGGCGATCGGGCGCACCGATCCCGGCTTCGTCTACCTGGTCTCGGTCACCGGCGTCACCGGTGGGTCGGTCGCCGTCGACGCCGGCCTGCGCGAGTTCGTGGGCCGGGCGCGCCGCGCGATCGACGCGCCGCTCGCGGTGGGCTTCGGCGTCCAGACCGCCGCGCACGCGGCGGCGATCGGCGCCTTCGCGGACGGCGTCGTGATCGCGAGCCAGCTGATCCGGCTGATCGACGACGCCCCCGGCGCCGAGGCGGCCTCCGCCGCCGTCGCGGCCCTGGCCGAGGAGATGGACGCGGCCCTGGCGGGCCTCGCGTCCGGCAGCGCCGCGCCCGCGCGGTGACCCCGGCCCATCCCGACGGGGGCGCGGGGGACGGGACGCTGTGCGTCGTCTACGACGGCGAGTGCCCCTTCTGCCGCGGCGCCGCCCGCGTGGGGCGGGTGGCCGACCGGCGGGGCGCCACGCGCTGGGTGCCGGCGGCGGACGTCGCCCGGCACGGGGTGCCCCCGCATCCCGACGCCGCCCGGTCGGTGCTGGTGTGGGCCGGCGGCGCGACGCCCCTCACGGGGGTGCCCGCCCTCGCCGCCGTGGCCGGCACCTGGCCGGTGGTGGGACGCCCCCTCGCGGCGCTGCTGCGCGCGACGGGCGCGCCCGGCGAGCGGGCCTACGCGTGGATCGCGCGCAACCGGTACCGGCTGCGCGGACGGCGTCACCGGGGCGCGCGCCCACCGGCACGACCGAGTTCGTGACGGTGGTGTCGAACAGCCCGCCGACTGCGGTAGCATCGCCCGCGCGGCTCCCCGGAGCCGGGTCAACAGCAGCGCGGAGCGCACGTCGGCGTCCCGCCCCCCGTGGGCGGGGCCGGCGCCGTTCCGCTGAGGTGGAGGAACACCGATATGGCGCAGGGCGTCGTCAAGTGGTTCAACGCCGAGAAGGGGTACGGCTTCATCCGTCCCGACGACGGGGGCAAGGACCTCTTCGTCCACTTCTCGGAGATCCAGGGCTCGGGATACCGCTCCCTCGACGAGGGGTATAAGGTGACGTACGAGCCGCAGGAGGGGAACAAGGGCCCGCAGGCCTTGAACGTGCAGGTCATCTTACGGCGCCGGCCGCATGACTCTGCCGGACCGGCCCGGGGCGACCCGTGGCCGGTCCGGCGGCACCTCCCCCCGCCGCCCGGGCCCCTAGAACTCCTGCGGCGGCTGCAGCCGCTCCGGCTCGCCCCCGGTGAACCGGTCCTCCGACTCGGCCTCGGCCCGCGCCCGCCGGGTGCCGCGTCCCCGGCCCAGCGACCGCCAGAAGGTGGTCAGCAGGACGTCGCCCACCTCGCGCGGCGCCTGCACGAAGACCACGTACAGCACGTACCACCCCGGCTGCAGCTCGCGGGGCCGCAGCCCGCGGTAGCTGGAGCGGGTCTCGATGATCACGTAGGACGGGCCCGGGTCCCCGCGGGGCAGCTCCTCCACGTCCCACCGCCTGCGCGACGGCAGGCGGTGCGGGTCCTCGCCCCGCACGTACGCCAGGCCGTCCGGGATGCTGAGCAGGGCCCCGGCGAGGGCCAGCACGAACAGCGTCCCGTGGATGTCCAGGGAGAACCAGCCCCCGCTGATCGACGCGAGGAACTGCACCAGCTCGATCAGCACGGGCACGCCCAGCAGCCACGTCGCCCCGTTCCAGAGGCTCAGGGGGTTGCGGGGCTGTCTGTCGGTCAGCGGCACGTCGCCTCCCGCCGCCGGGGGTCCGGTCCGCCTAGCGGACGGAGATCGTGGCCTGCTGCGTGCTGTCCATGCGCAGGCCGTCCCCCGTGGAGTAGACGCACCCGACCCCGCGGAGGCAGAGGCCCGCGCCCACGACGCTGTTCGAGAACAGGAGCACCAGGATGACGATGACGCCGATGACGTAGACCCAGTTCCTCATCGCGGGGATCCTTCGCCGCGCCGCCCCCGTCTCCTCTCGCACCACCGGGCGGGCTCCGGCGGCGCCCCGGCGCGACGTGCCAGAGTGGCCCGGTGACGGCGCACGGCGGGACACGGACGGCCCGGCCACGGGTGGTGGCCCGGCGCATGGCGTCGATCGCGCCCTTCGAGGTGATGGAGGTGCTCGACCTCGCGCAGCGGCTCCAGGCGGAGGGTCACGACGTGATCCACCTGGAGGTGGGGGAGCCCGACTTCGGCACCCCCGAGCCGGTGCTGCGGGCCGCCGCCACGGCCCTGCGGGCGCACCCCATGACCTACACCCCCGCGCTCGGCCTGCCCGCCCTGCGCGCGGCGATCGCCGACATGTACCGCGTCCGCCTGGGCGTGGACGTGGACCCCGCACGGGTGGTGGTGACCACCGGCTCGAGCGCCGCGCTGCTGCTGGCCCTCGGCGTGGTGGTCGACCCCGGCGCGCCCGTGCTGATGGGCGACCCCGGCTACCCGTGCAACCGGCACTTCGCCCGCTTCCTGGACGCCGACCCGCGGCTGGTGCCCACCGGGCCGGAGACCGCCTTCCAGCTCACGGCCGCGCGGCTGGCCGAGGCCTGGGTGCCGGGGACGCGCGCGGTGGTGGCGGCGTCCCCGTCCAACCCGACGGGGACGCTGATCCCCGCCGCCGAGTGGGCCCGGATGGCGGGGCTGTGCCGGGAGCGGGGGGCCGTGCTGGTGGCCGACGAGATCTACGGGAGCCTGGTGTACGGGCGCGCGCCGGAGACGGTGCTGTCGCTGGCCGACGACGTCTTCGTCGTCAACAGCTTCTCCAAGTACTTCGGCATGACCGGCTGGCGGGTGGGCTGGCTGGTCGCTCCGGAGGCCCACGTCCGCGACATCGAGAAGCTCGCGCAGAACCTCTTCATCTGCCCGCCGACGCCGGCCCAGCACGCGGCCCTCGCGGCCCTGGAGCCGGAGACGACGGCGATCCTCGAGGGGCGGCGGACCACGCTGCACGCCCGGCGCGACGTGCTGCTGGAGGCGCTGCCCGACGCGGGCATGCGGGTGCCCGCGCCGCCCGAGGGGGCCTTCTACGTGTACTGCGACGTGGCGGGGATCACCACGAGCAGCTTCGCCCTCGCCCGCGACCTGCTGCAGCGCGCCCACGTCGCGCTGACCCCCGGCCGCGACTTCGGGGTGGCCGCGCCGGAGCGCTACGTGCGGATCGCGTACACGCAGGACGAGGCGCGCCTGCGCGAGGCGGTCGCCCGCATCGCCGCGGCCCTCCGGTAGCGCCGCATCCGTTTCACCGCCGGGGGGCGGGGGAACCGCTCGCCCGCACTCATCCCCATCCACAGCGGAGGCGTGACGTGGGCATCATCGCCTGGATCATCCTCGGTCTCCTGGCCGGGCTCATCGCGCGGGCGCTCGTGAAGGACGACCCGCCCGGCGGGATCATCGTGACCACCCTCGTCGGCGTCGCCGGCGCCCTGATCGCGGGCTTCATCGCCCAGGCGATCGGCTTCGGGGACCCCCTCGACGAGTTCTGGGACTTCAGCACCTGGCTCGCCGCCATCATCGGCGCGGTCGTGCTGCTGCTGGTCTGGCGCGCGGTGGCCGGCGGCCGCCACGGACGGCGGTTCGCCTAGCGGTCGCCTGACCCGGCGCGGGCGTCCGCCCGCGCCGGGCCCGGTCCTCAGCCCCGGATGGACGTGAGGGGCAGGGCCACCACGCGCAGCACCCCGCGCGCCGGGGCGCCGCCCTCGCGGCGGGCCTCGTAGACCACGTTGCCCCCGCGCGTGACGGCGAGACGGCGCCGCACCTCCAGCGCCCGGCCGCGCACCAGCACGCGCAGGCCCCGCGGGGCCGCGAGCACGCGCAGCCGCACACCGGCGGCCGGGAGCGCCGGCGGGGCGACGCGGGTGACCCGCCGCCGGCCGAGGTTGACCGTCACCACGGGCAGCGCGGGCGCCGCACCGATGCCGGCGGCGGACGCGGACACGCCGAGGGGGCCGCCGTCGCCCGTCAGCAGGCCCGGGGCGCCGGAGACGTCCACGCCCCCGGGTGCCTTGGCACGGGCGGCGCGCGCGTCCGGCGCCGGAGGCCCGGCGTCGCCGAAGAGCTGGGTCCAGCGGATGGAGCCGTCCGGGCCCTCGGACACCCCGACGCCCGTCACCGTGTACGCCCGGTCCTCGATCGCCCGGCGGTGGGGCTCGCTGGCGACCCAGCCCTCGGTGGCCGCCTCGGGACTCGTGTACCCCACGCCGATGTTCTCCGCGAGCGCCCCGGCCGCCTCCGGCTTCACCGGGCCGTCGGGGTAGCCGCACGACGCCGCCCGGTGCCGCAGGTCCTTCCCCGTGCCCCGGTCCTCGTGGTCGAAGTAGCCGTGGGCCACCATGTGACCGCTCTTCCACTCGGCGGCGCGCTGCAGCGCCGGCGACACGGCGAGTTCGGGCAGGCCGTGCGCGGCGCGGTGGGCGTTGACCAGTTCCAGCGCGCGCTGGGCCATATCGGGGTGGAAGGTGCCGGAGCCCGGGTCGGGCGGGCACGCGGACAGGGCCGTCGCGGGCGCGGCCACCATGAGGGCGGCCACCAGCGCGAGGCACGGGTGCGGTGGGCGGCGTCGCAGGGAGGCGCCTCCGGGGTCGAACGGCCGGGGACCCTCGGAGGACGGGGCCTCCGCGGGGCGCGCCGCCGGGACGGCGCCGGGCGAGGCTAACGAGCCGGCCGCACCACGTCGACGTCGCCGGTCGCCCCCGCGCGGGTTTCGGCGGATCGATCCGGGGTACCGGGCGCGGCTCCGCGACGCCGTGCGCGCCCCGCGACCCACAGGTAGGCGCGGCCCGCGCGGCTGAGCGGCGCCTGCACGTCCACCAGCGGCCGCTCCTCCGCGATGCCGCGCTTGTGGTCGTCGCCGCCGGGCCCCAGCTCGAGGCCGGTCAGGTCCTCGGCGTCGAGGGCGTCCAGCAGGCCCAGCAGCCCCACCCAGCCCATGCCGGTCAGCGCGCCGCCCCGGCGATCGGCGCCGGTGAGCACGGCGTAGGCGGCCGTCCCCGAGATCACCCCGGCGTAGAAGGCCGCCAACTCGCCGCCCACGTCCACGGTCACCACGCGGACGCGGCCCTCCTCGGCGAGGGTCGCGAGGGTGGCCACCCGGTGCCGCCGGCCGGCCGCCTCGGCGAGGTAGGCGTCGCAGGGCCGGCCCTCGCGGCTGCGGGCGGCCAGGCCGACGAGGTCCGGTGCGACGGCCGCGATCGCGGAGGCCTCGCGCAGCACCTCCACGCGCACCGGTCCGAAGCGCTCCTCGGCGCGCCGCACGGCCCGCCGGGCCTCGCGCCGGCGCTTGGACACCCCCCGCCCGTCCAGACCGGGACGTGCCAGCCAGGAGGGCGCGGCGGGCACGACGCGCATGCCGGGGCAGCGCCGCCGCAGCGCCTCCACCAGGGGCGCGTCGGCCGGCAGGTCGCGCAGGGCGAGCACGTCGCCCGGCTCCGCGAGGAGGGCGTCGGCCAGTGCGTCCACGGCGCGCCCGTCGCGGGCCGGGGGCGTCGGCTCGAGCCAGAGGTGCGGGCTCACGAGGTGCCCCACCCGGACGAGGCCGCGCACGCGCAGCGCCCCGAGCGCCGCCCCCGCGACGAGGTCGGGCCCGCGCCGCACGAGCAGCGCGCGCGGCGTCACCGCCGGCGCGAGGGGGTCGGGCCGCGCGAGGACGGCCGTCCGCAGGTGCGGGTCGGCGTCGGCCGCCTCGACCAGCCGGTCCCAGCCGGCGTCCCGCAGGGCGGCCCACGCCTCGGCACCGTCCGCGCGGCTCGCGCGCGCCGTGAGGGCGGGCGCGGCCGTCCGCCCCCGCACCACGTGCCGTCCTCGTCCCGGGTGTCCCACCGTCGCCTCCCTGCAGCCCGTGGTCCCGGTCTGTATCGGCGCGCCGGCTCCGTCCCCTAACCCCCCCGGGCGTCACCGCCGGCCGGGGCGGGTCGTGGGGTCCGGCGCGCGGGACGCCGGGCGGGCCAGCGGCTGGCGTCCCCGATCAGCGCCAGCAGGGCCGGCACGAGCACGGTGCGCACCACGAAGGCGTCGATCAGGACGCCGGCGGCCATCGCGAAGGCGATCTGCCGCAGCGCCTGCACCGGGACCGCGGCCAGCAGGGCGAAGCTCGCCGCCAGCACCAGGCCCGCGACGGCGATGGGGGTGCCCGACCGGGTGGCCGCCCGCCGGACGGCCGCGACCATCCCGTCGCCGCCCCCCTCGTCCCACACCTGCCCGACCAGGAAGATGTTGTAGTCCGACCCGAGGGCGAGCAGCAGCACGGCGGCCGCGAACGGCACGAAGTAGACGAGCTGCCCGTCGCCCAGGAGGTCCTGGAAGACGTACGCGGTGAGGCCGAGCGCCGCGGCCACGCTGAGGGCGCTCGCCGCGAGCAGGTACAGCGGCGCCACCAGCGACCGCAGGAACAGCGCCAGCAGCAGCAGGTTGACGAGGGCGGCGACGAGGCCGACCCGCAGCAGCTCGGAGGCGGTGGCGCGCACCGCCGCGCGGGCGATGGCGGTGTCGCCCGCCAGGCCGGCGCGCGCCCCGCCGAGGCCGGCCGCGGCCAGGGCGTCGGGGAGCAGCGCCTCGATGCGGCCCAGCGTCGCGATCGCCCGGTGCTCGGTGGGATCGTCGCGCAGCACGATCAGCATCCGGGCCGCGTCGCGGCGGGGCGTGACCAGCACGCCCTCGAGCCCCGCCCCGGCCAGGGCGGAGGGTCCGAGCACCGCGGCCACCCCGGGATCGGCACGCAGCGCGTCCTCCAGGACCGCCAGCCGGCGGGGGTCGGCGCCCACGCCCGGGCCCTCGAGCAGCAGCTCGGCGGGGCCGCGGATGCCCGAGGGGAACCCGGCGTCGGCCGCCTGCGCCGCCGTACGGGCGGCCGCGTCGTCGGGGAGCCCGACGGTGAGGCCGGACCCGAGCCGGATGTCGCGCAGGCCCGTCGACGCCGCACCCAGCGCCGCCAGCGCGAGCACGACGGCCACGATGGCGACCCCGCGGCGCGTGACCAGGCGCACCACCGGCGGGCCCTCGGGCGCGTCCCGTCGCCGCCGTTGCTGCGCGGGCACCACGCGGCCGCCCATGATCGCCAGCAGCGCCGGCACGAGCGTGACCGCCACGAGCATCCCGATGAGGGCGGTGAGGGCCAGCGCCGGACCGAAGGCCCGGAAGAAGCCGATGCCCCCGGCCAGCAGTGCCGCCGTCCCCGCGGCCACCGTCACCCCCGCGGTCACGACGATGGGCGTGTACCGCGCGGCCGCCCAGCGCGCCGCGGCCCGGGGTTCGTCGCCCTCCGCGCGGCGGTGGCGCACGCCGTAGAGGTAGAACAGCGCGTAGTCGGTCACGATCCCCAGCAGCAGCGCCGCCACGACCGGCTCGAGGTCGGCGGATGCGGCCACGTCCGTCTCCTGGCCCACCCAGGCGATCACGCGCAGGTCGACGGCGTACGCGACCGCCACGGTGGCCAGCGTCACCAGGGGCGCCAGCAGCGACCGCAGCGCCACGAACACCACCAGGGCGATCATCGCGAGGGTCGCCAGCACGACCCACGGAAGGCGCTCGTCCACCGCGTCCAGCTGCTGGTTGCGCGACGGGGTCGCGCCGGTGACGCCGGTGTAGGTGCCTTCCGCGGCCAGCGGGGCGGCGAAGCGCTGCGCGAGGGTCTCGGAGCGGCCCGAGGTGACCTCGCGCGGGAACAGCAGGTACGTCACGGCGGTGGTGCCCGCCTGCCCCGGTCGCGCGGCCACGCCGGCGTCGTCCAGCAGCGGGACCGCCGCCGCGATCTGGCGCAGGCCCGGGTCCCGCCGGGCGTTGACGTCGAGGACGCGCGCGAGCAGGCGCCGCCGGTCGTCGCCGCCCAGGCCCGCCGGATCCCTCTGCACCACCAGCGTGCGCGCCAGCAGCGGCGCCCCGAAGAGCTCCGCGGAGCGCATCTCCGTCTGCAGCGCCGGGGCGTCGTCGGGCACGGGCAGGCCGATGCCCGCCCGGTCGCTGCCGAGCGCCGGAAGCCACACCGTGGCCGCCACCGCCGCGGCGATCCAGACGAGCACGACCACGTGGCGCAGTGGCCCCGTCACCACGGCCGCGACCCGGCCGAGTCCCCGCGGCGGCTCCCCCTCGTACGCCCTCCGTGTGCGCGCCCGCATCGCGACCCCCTCGACGGCCCGTCCCCGGCGTGGCCGCCCTTTACCCGCCGAGGTCCCGCCACTCCCGCCTCCGGCGTCTGCGGCGACGCGTCCCGGCCGGGCGGCGCGGCACGCTAAGGTCGGCCGGTGTCGATCGACGGCCCCGAGGACCTGGCCGGCATCACCCGCGCCGCCCGCGCCGTCGCCCGGGCCCGGGACGCGATGGCGGCCGCCGTCCGGCCCGGGATGACCACCGCCGACCTGGACCGCATCGGCGAGGCGGCGCTGCGCGCGGCCGGCGCGCGCTCGGGGCCGCGTCACGCCTACGACTTCCCGGGCGCCACCTGCATCAGCGTCAACGACCAGCTGGCGCACGGCATCCCCGGCGACCGGGTGCTGCGGGAGGGCGACCTCGTCAACGTGGACGTGTCGTGCGAGCTCGGCGGCTACTGGGCCGACACGGGCGCCAGCGTGGCCGTCGGGCGCGTCACCCCCCACGCCGACGCCCTGCTGGCGGCCACCCGGCAGGCGCTGGCCGACGCGATCGCGCGGGTGCGCCCGGGGCAGCCCGTCTCGGCCGTCGGCGCCGCCGTGGAGCGGTGCGCGCGGCGCCGCGGGTTCGCGGTGGTGGGCGCGCTGTGCGGCCACGGCGTCGGTCGCTTCATCCACGAGCCGCCGAGCGTGCCCAACACGGCCCGCGGCGGCGACGGGGCGGTGCTGGAGGAGGGGATGGTGATCACCATCGAGCCCTTCCTCACGACGGGGGGCGCCGAGGTGGTGCAGGACGCGGACGGGTGGACGCTGCGCACCGCGGACGGGAGCCTGGGCGCGCAGTTCGAGCACACGCTGGTGGTGGGCGCCGAGGGCGCCCTGGTGCTCACCGCCTAGCGGTCAGAGCCCCAGCTCCTCCAGCAGGCGCAGCCACACCTCGTTGCGGGTGGGGAAGGGGGGGACCGCGTAGGCCAGCCGCTCCAGCGGCACCTCGCCCACCACGGCGATCGTCGCGGCCTGGAGCCACTCGGCGATCTCCGAGCCCGTGAAGGTGGCGCCGACCACGACGCCCCGGTCCTCGTCGACCACCAGCTGGGACGTGCCCCGCGCACCGCGTCCGTAGAAGCTGCCGCCGGCGTTGGCGGAGGTGCCCACGCGCACCTCACGCACGCGCAGCCCCGCCTCCTGCGCCGAGGCCAGCGTGTGGCCGACCGCCGCGACCTGGGGGTCGGTGAACACCACGTGCGGGGCGAGCCGGCCCGGCAGCACCCCCGGCACGGCACGTCCCAGGATGGTGTCGGCGGCCACGCGGGCGTGGTGCTTGGCCATGTGGGTCAGCAGGCTGCGCCCGTTGGCGTCGCCGATCGCGTACAACCACGGCAGGTCGGGGCGGCGCAGGTGTGCGTCGACCTCCACGTACTCCCCGGGCGTGATCCCGACGGTGTCGAGCCCCAGGTCGGCCGTGTGGGGCACACGGCCGGTGGCCACCAGCAGCTCGTCGGCCCACAGGGCCTCGTCGCCCAGGTCGATGTGCACGCGCCCGTCCGGGCCGCGCTCCACCCGGCGCGCCTCCGTGCGCCGGCGCACGTCGACGCCGAGATCGCGCAGGCCGGCGGCCACCTCCTCGCGCACGAAGGGCTCGTCGCGCTGCAGGAGGTCGTCGCCGCGCACCAGCACCGTGACGGCGGCGCCGAGGGACGCCCACGCCTGGGACATCTCGGCCGCGACGACGCCGCCCCCGATGACGGCCAGGTGGCCGGGCACCTCGCGTGCGGTGGTGGCCTCGCGGTTGGTCCACGGACGGGCCTCGGCGAGCCCGGGCACGGGCGGCATCGCCGGACCGCTGCCCGTGGCGACGACCACGGCGCGCCGGGCCGTGAGCGTGGGCCCGTCGTCCACCCGCACCGCCCGCGGGCCGGCGATGCGGCCGTGGCCCCGCACCAGCTCCACGTCTCGCGCGTCGAGCCAGGGCACCATCCCGCTGTCGTCGCCGTCGTGGATCACCTCGTCGCGCCGCGCCAGCACGGCGGCGACGTCCAGTGGGCCCGTCACCGCCTCCCGCGCCCCCGGGACACGGCGCGCCTCTGCGAGCACCTCGGCCGGGCGCAGCAGCGCCTTGGAGGGCATGCAGGCCCAGAACGAGCACTCACCGCCCACGCGCTCACGCTCGACGAGGACGACCTCGAGCCCGGCCTCGCCCAGGCGGCCCGCGCACACCTCGCCGCCCGGGCCGGCGCCCACCACCACCACGTCCACCTCGCGATCGGGCCCGGCGCTCACCTGACCTGCATCCCCGTCACGGTCCCTCCGCACCCGGCCACCCGTCGGTGTGGCGATCGGCGCGCAGGGTAACGTGCCCGCGACCGACAGGGAGGCCATGTGACGCAGGCAGCGGGTGTGCAGGTGGAGGGCGGCCTCGGCGAGAAGCCGCAGGTCACCGTGCCGGGCGGCGACGCGCCGGCCGAGCTCGTCATCCACGACGTGCACGAGGGCGAGGGCGCGGCCGCCGAGCCGGGCGGCACGGTGATCGCCCACTACGTGGGTGTCGGATGGCGCACCGGGCGCCAGTTCGACGCGTCGTGGGACCGCGGCGAGCCGCTCCGGCTGCCGCTCAACCGCGTCATCCGCGGCTGGCAGCAGGGCATCCCGGGGATGCGGCCGGGCGGCCGCCGCCTGCTTGTGATCCCCGCGCCGCTCGCCTACGGCGACCGGCCGCCCCCGGGCTCGGGCATCGGCGCCGGCGAGGCGCTGGTGTTCGTCATCGACCTGGTGTCGTAGGCGGGGCGGACGCCGGGCCCGTGCCGGCCGGCGGCAGGCGCACGGAGCGGGTGATCGCCACCCGCTCGCGCAGCCGCCGGTCGTGGGTCACCAGCAGGAGGCTGCCCCGGTAGCCCTCGAGCGCGGTCTCGAGCTGCTCGATGGCCTCCAGGTCGAGGTGGTTGGTGGGCTCGTCGAGCACGAGCAGGTTCACGCCGCGGGCGGTGAGCACGGCCAGGCCGGCCCGCGTGCGCTCGCCGGGAGACAGGTCGGCGGCCGCCCGGGACACGTGCCCGGCCTCCAGGCCGAACTTGGCCAGCAGCGAGCGGGCGTCCTGCGGCAGCAGGCCCGTGGCCGCGACGACGGCGTCCAGCACGTCGGCGCCGGCGAGGAGGGCCCGCGACTGGTCGAGTTCGCCCACCACCACGCCCGGGCCCACCATGCGCGTCCCCGATGCGAGGGGCAGCCGCCCGAGGAGGGCCGCCAGCACGGAGGTCTTGCCCGCGCCGTTGGGGCCCGCGATCTCGAGCCGCTCGCCGCGGCCCACCTCCAGGTCGAGCGGCCCGAGGCGGAACGCGCCGCGGGCGATCACCGCCCCGGACAGGCGCGCCACGACGTCGCCGCCCGGGGGCGCGTCCCCGAAGGTCATCCGCAGCACCCAGCCCTCGTACGGCTTGTCGACCCGCTCCAGTCGCTCCATCGCACGCTCGGTGGCCCGCACCTTCGACGCCTGCTGCTCGGTGCGCTCGATGCGCGCCCCGCGGCCGGCGCGGTCGTTGTCGCGGGGGCGGCGCCGCTCGGCGCGCACGCCCGCCTCCGACCACGCCCGCTGGGTGCGCATCCGCTCGGTGAGCCGGTCGCGCTCGGCCGCGTTGCGCCGGTGGGCCTCGGCCTGCCGGGCCCGCGCCGTCTCCCGCTGGCGGACGTAGTCCGTCCAGCCGCCCGCGTAGGTGCGCCCGCGGTGGTCGTGCCCGTCGATCTCGAGGACGTCCGTCACCACCCGGTCGAGGAACGCGCGGTCGTGCGAGACCACCACCAGGCCGCCCGGGCGGGCGGCGAGGAACCGCTCCAGCCGGTCGAGCCCGTCCCAGTCGAGGTTGTTGGTGGGCTCGTCGAGCAGCAGCACGTCGACACGGCTGAGCAGGATGGCGGCCAGCGTCGCGCGCGCGGCCTGGCCACCGGACAGCGCGTCGAGCGGCACGTCCAGCCGCGCCGCCGGCAGCCCGACCTCCGCGCACACCTCACCGATGCGCGCGTGCAGGTCGTCCCCGCCGAGCGCGAGGAAGCCCTCCAGCGCGTCGGCGTGGGCCTCGACGAGCCCCGCGTCCGCCGCGAGCGCGTCGGTCAGCCGGTCCAGCTCGGCCTCCGCCGCCGCCACGCCCGTCCTGCGGTGCAGGTAGGCGCGCAGCGTCTCCCGGGGCCGGCCGTCGGGCTCCTGCGGCAGGTGGCCCACCCGCAGGGTGGCGGGGGAGCGGCGCACGCCTCCCGCCGAGGGCACCAGCTCGCCGGCGAGGATGCGCAGCAGCGTCGTCTTGCCGGCGCCGTTGGGTCCCACGAGGCCCGTGCGCGTGCCCGCGCCCACGGTGAGCGAGACGCCGTCCAGGATGACCTGCGCCCCCCGCTCGTACGCGATGTCCGTCGCCGTCAGCACGCCGCCCCCCGGTCCGCCTCCGGCGGCGCGGCGAGGATATCCGGAGCGGCTACGGCGCGGCCGCCGGCGGCGCGTCCAGCACGGCCGCGATCTCGTCGAGCACGGCGCGCTCCGGGTCGCTGACCTCCGTGCCGCCGACGCCCAGGAACCCGCCCTCGCGGTGGGCCCGCGCCACCGTCTCCGCCAGCCGGCGGACGAACTCCCGGTAGCGGCCCGCCTCGGAGGCCTCGGCGACGCGGTCGAGGTCGGCCAGGGCCCCGCGCAGCACCCGGTCGGCCCGCTCGCGCAGCTCGTCCGGACCGCGCACCTCCCCCGGGTCGAGGGTGGGCGCGGAGCGGATGATCTCGTCCACGAGGCCGTCCCCGCCGTCGCGCCGCGCCTCCGCGTACGTCCGGGCCAGCGAGACGCCCTCGCGCAGGGTGCCGCCCCTGGTCGCCGTCATGACGCGCATCGCCACGAGGGCCGGTGCCTCGGTGATCCGCGCCCACTGCTCCGCGTCGAACGCGCTCTTCGCCGTCATGTGACCTCCCGTCGTCAGCCCGGCGGTTCCCGGCGCCGCCACCGCCGGAACATGCGCCGAGGACCCGGCGGGCGGCCCTCGCGGACCCGTCGCGCGTCCGCTTCCATGGGGACATGCCCACCCGCCGTCACGAGGACCGGCTCAGCCGGCCCGTGCCGCCGTGTCCGCTGTGCGAGCGGCCGCTCATCCACCCGACCGACCACCACCTGCTCCCGCGCAGTCGCGGCGGCCGTCCCACGGACACCGTGCGCATCTGCCGGGACTGCCACGGGGCGATCCACTCCCTGCTCACCAACCGGGAGCTGGAGCGCGACTACCGGACGGTCGAGGCGCTCCGGTCGGAGCCGCGCCTGGCGAGGGCCATCGACTTCATCGCGCGCCAGCCGCCCGAGCGCCGTATACGGCACCGGACGGCGGCGGCGCGACGGGAGCGCCCGTGATCGACGGGGCGCCCGCGCCGAGGCGCAGCCGCACGAGCGGGCACCCCTCGCGCAGGCTGCGCAGCAGCGCGTACAGGAGCACGAGCACACCCGCCATCTCGAGCGACTCCTCCACCGTGGTGAGGGTGGCGTACACCGCGTCGTCGCCGCCGATGCCGCTGTCCCGGTAGCCCGCGCCGACCATCTCCATCAGCAGCGCGCCGGTGGCGTAGAGAGCCACGGCCAGGCCCACCAGCCTCCGCGTGGTCCGCTCGAGCCGCGGCAGCAGGGGCGCGTAGACCGCCAGCAGCAGCACCGCCCCCAGGCCGTAGGCGACGACCCAGGAGTAGTAGAGGATGCCGTCCAGGCCCAGCCCGCTGCGCAGGGGGCCGGACAGGAGCTCGTGGATCGCGGTGGCCTCGTCCACGCCCAGGAAGGCGACCAGCAGCGCGAGGCCGCGCAGCGGCCGCACGTACGGCAGCCCGGCCTGGGACCGCCACCGCGCGATGAGCGCGATCACGGCGGCGCAGCCCAGGAGCAGCAGGGCCGAGAAGAAGGCGGGCACGTTCGCCTCGGCGTCCAGGTTGAACAGCGGCACCAGGCCGTGCAGGCGCCCCGCGTCGAAGACCAGACGCGACACCTCACCCAGCACCCCGGCCACCACCAGCAGGGCGGCCGCCCCCGCGAGCGCGCGCACCACCCGCCACGGCTCGACGCCGACGTCCAGGCCGGGCGCGGCGGCCGGGGCGGCGGGCGGGGGGAGGGCGACGCGGGCCGGCGTGGCATGGACCGCCCGCGGCGCGGAGGCGCCCCGGCGCGCCACCAGGAGCAGCAGGAGTCCCGCGACGGAGGCCATACGGAGCACGGCGGGATTATGGCGTGACAAAGCTGTGACACGAGGGGGGTGGTCCTGCCGAAACCGCAGAATCTGACGTTCAGCGCCCGCCGCGTCCGGTTCCTCGCGGAGGAGGCGCCGTACCGGGCCGCATCCCGCCGCGACCGCGGCGATCCGTAGCCTCCCGCCACCACACGGCGAGGGGGGACGCGATGGCGGGGGACCGGTTCACGGGACGCGGGTGCGTGGTCACCGGCGCGACGAAGGGCCTCGGGCGCGACACGGCGCTGCTGATGGCGGCCGAGGGCGCGCACGTGGTCGCGGTGGGACGCGACGCGGGCGACGGCCGCAGCCTGGAGGAGGAGGCCGCCGGGCTGGCGGGATCGGTCGTCTTCGTGGCGGGCGACGTGCGCGAGGAGGCGACCCACGACGCGGCGGTCGCCCGGTGCCGTGAGGTGGCGGGCCGTCTGGACGCCTACGTCAACAACGCGGGGATCCTGGGTCCGGAGGGGCCGCTGCACGAGACCTCGCTGGAGGCCTGGGAGGAGGTCAACGCGGTCAACATGCGCGGGGTGTTCCTCGGGTGCCGCGCGGCCATCCGCGCGATGCGCGAGGCGGGCGGCGGCAGCATCGTCAACGTCGGCTCGATCCTGTCGCAGACCGCCGATCCCTTCCTGACCTCGTACACGGCCACCAAGCACGGCGTGCTCGGGCTCACCCGCGCGCTGGCCGTCGACTACGCGGCGGCGGGGATCCGGTGCAACTGCGTCCTGCCGGGCGACATGGAGACGCCGATGATCCTGGAGTACTTCGCCGCCAGCGAGGACCCCGCCGCGGCGCGCGCGGAGATGGAGGGGGCGTACCCCATGCGGCGGATCGCGCGGCCGGAGGAGGTGGCGCGGGCGATCCTGTTCCTCGCCTCCGACGACGCCTCGTTCGTGACGGGCGCGGAGCTGCTCGTCGACGGGGCCCTGAACGTCAAGGCGTACTAGGCGGTGACCGCGGCCGGCCCGCCGGAGGCCGTGCGCGACCTGGTGGCGCGCTGCCTGCCGGCGGGCGACGGGGCCGCGTCCGCCGTCCGCCTGCACCAGCGCGGTGAGCTGCGCCGCACGCCGGGCGGCAGGTGGTCCCCGTGGACGGGCGAGGAGGTCCTGCTGGTGGGCGCGCCCGGCTTCCTCTGGCGTGCGCGCTGGCGGATGGCGCCGCTGGTGTGGACGTCGATCAGGGACAGCCTGAGGGACGGTGCCGGTCGCACGGAGGGGCGGTTGTGGGGCCTGGTGCCCGTGGTGCGCGGCCGCGGGCCCGAGGTGGACCGGGGGGCCGCGATGCGGTACCTCGCGGAGCTCCCGTGGGTGCCGCACGCGATGCGCGACAACCGGTGCCTGCGCTGGTGCGCGCGGGGACCGCGGACGCTGGAGGTGTCCACGGAGGCCGCCGGCGCCGACGTCGCCGTCCGCCTCGAGCTCGACGGGGACGGTGACGTCCGTGCCGCCTGGACGCCGTCGCGCCCCCGCGCCACCCCGGCGGGGCCGGTCGCCACGCCGTGGGGTGGCGAGTACGACGGCCACACGGTGATCGGCGGCGTCCGGATCCCGACCCGGGCCGAGGTGCACTGGGACCTGCCGGAGGGCCGGTGGGTGTGGTGGCGGGGCGAGGTGACGGGCCTGGAGGTGGTGCGACCGGGATGACGGGCGGAGCGCGGACGGGGGCCCGGCGGCACTGCGGCCGCGGAACGCCGTGATCATCCGGGTTCGGGGGTCTCCGTTATCGCGCGGGGCGAACGGCAGGCCCGAGCCCCGGCGCGTGACGGCCCGGCGGGGCCGGGGGCGCTACGGCTCGTGCTCGGCAAGCTCCCGGAACTCGTCCGGCACGGCGTTGCGCTCGGACAGGGCGGCCGAGGCGTAGCCGACGGCGCTGCGACCGAAGCGCCCGCGCACGGCGTCGACGGAGCGGTCGACGGCCAGGCGCGTCACGGCCGCGCGTGACCCCGGCCGGCGCGGGTCGTCGTCGTCCGCCCCGAGCTCGAGCTGCACGTCGGGCTCCGGGCACAGGTTGCCCACCGCCACCGCGAGCAGGGTGACCTCGCGCTCGCCCGGGTTGCCGGCCAGCGCCTCGGCCGCGAGGCCCTCGGCCACCTCCCGGAGCGTGAGCGTGGACAGGACCGGGTCGGGCAGCGTCACCGACCGGCTGACGCTGCGCATGCCCGGGAAGCGGACCCGCACGGTCACCGTGCGGCCGGCGCGCCCGCTCGCGCGCAGCCGCGCGGCGACCCGGTCGGCCAGGTGCCCGAGGACCTCCCGCAGCAGGTCGGGTGTCGGGGCGGCGCGCCGGAAGGCCGACTGGGCACCCACCGAGTGCGCGCGCACCCCGGGGCGCACGCGCCGGGGGTCGTCGTTGTCGGCGAGCGCGCGCAGCGTGGCGCCCAGGCCCGGACCCAGCAGCCGGGCCAGCATCTCCGGCGACGCCCGGCGCAGCTCGCCAACCGTGCCGATGCCCCGCCCCGCCAGCCTCTCCCGGGTGGCGGGACCGACGCCCCAGATCAGGCCCACGGGCAGCGGGTCGAGGAACGCGCGCTCATGCGCCGGGTCCACCACCAGCAGCCCGTCGGGCTTGGCGACCTGCGAGGCGATCTTCGCGAGGTGCTTCGTGCGCGCCGCCCCCACGGAGATCGGGAGGCCCACCTCGTCGCGCACGCGTCGCCGGATGGTGGCGGCGATGTCGGCCGGCGGCCCGAACAGGCGGCGGGAGCCGCCGACGTCGAGGAAGGCCTCGTCGATGGAGATCCTCTGCACCAGCGGGGTGTACTCCCCGAGGATGTCCATCACCCGGTCGCCCAGCCGCCGGTACTCGGCGAAGTGGCCGCGGACGAACACGAGATCCGGGCACCGCTCCCGCGCCCGCCACCCCGGCATCCCGCCGGTCACCCCGAACCGCTTGGCCTCGTACGAGGCCGCCAGCACCACGCCGCCGCCGACCGCTACGGGCCGCCCGCGCAGCGCGGGGTCGAGCAACTGCTCCACGGACGCGTAGAACGCGTCGAGGTCGGCGTGGAGGATGGAGGGGGCGGCGTCCACGCCCTGACCCTACCGAACGCCTGTTCGCGGCATCAAGGGCCGGGGAGCCGGGGGGCGAGCGAGACCTGGGCGCCGAGGGCGGGCGTGTGATGCGCTTTATAAAGTGACCGGATCGCGACCCCGCGGCGGCGACCATGCGCCGGGCCCCGTCTCCCGCCCGAACGCCGCGTACAGGAGGAATGGATGGCACTGCAGATCAACGACACGGCACCGGACTTCGAGGCCGACACCACCGAGGGGCGGCTCCGCTTCCACGACTGGATCGGCGACGGCTGGGCGGTGCTCTTCTCGCACCCGAAGGACTTCACCCCGGTCTGCACGACCGAACTCGGGTACATGGCGCGCATCAAGCCGGAGTTCGACCGCCGGGGCGTCAAGATCCTCGGCCTCTCCGTCGACCCGCTCGACCGCCACGCGGGGTGGGTGCGGGACATCGAGGAGACCCAGGGGACGGCGCCCAACTACCCCATCATCAGCGACGCCGACTACGCGGTGTCCAAGCTCTTCGGGATGCTGCCCGGCGAGACGGAGGGGGACGTCGGCGCCCGCACCGCCGCCGACAACCAGACGGTGCGCAACGTCTTCGTGATCGGCCCGGACAAGAAGGTCAAGCTCATCCTCGTCTACCCCATGACGACGGGCCGCAACTTCGACGAGGTGCTGCGCGTGGTGGACTCCCTGCAGCTCACCGCGAAGCACCGCGTCGCGACCCCCGCCCAGTGGCAGAGCGGGGACGACGTCATCATCGCGGGCTCGGTCACGAACGACGAGGCGAAGCAGATCTGGCCCGAGGGCTGGAAGGAGCCCAAGCCCTACATCCGGATCGTGCCGCAGCCCAGCTGACGCGGGCGCCCCCGGGTGCGGCCCGCCGGCCGCACCCGGGGCGCCCGGCCCAGGACCGGGGGCGTCTCCTGCGCCCCCCGGGGGGCGACGAGGGCATGGCGTCGCGGTGCGCGCGCCGGTCCCTGCGGATGAGCACAGACGCGTTCGGCGCCTCGACGTGCCTCGGTGCGCCACCGGACCGCGTGGTCGTGGTGGCCTCCCGGGTCGGCCTCCAGGGGGACCCGCGGGGGGGGCGGGGGCGGTGGCCGGCCGGGCCGGGGGAGCGTTGCCCCGCGAGACCCCCCGGCCCGGCCGGCACCTCCGGTACGCGTGCGGGGCGTGTGCGGATGTGCCCACCCGGGCGGACCGCGCCGGGGTCGGGTCCGGTGATCCGGACCACGGGGGGCGCCGTACGCACTAGCGATCGTCCCCGAACCCCCGGAGGCCGCGTGGCCCGCGTCCGACCGCTCGTCCCGCTGTTCGCCGCGGCCCTGCTGGCCGCGCCCGGCGGCGCGCTGGCCGACGTCCCGATCGCCGTGCCCCCGGCCCTCCTGGGCGGGCCGATCGGTCCGGCCGTGCCCCCGCCCCTCGCGGCACCGGGTGCGCCCGCGCCCACGGCCGAGCCGGTCGCGGATCCCGCCGTGCCCGACGGCGTCCCCTCCCGGCCCCCGGTCGACGACCTCCTCCCGTGCGGCGCCATCCCCGCCGGGGTCTGTGTCACGACCGGCGAGGAGGCGACCCTCGACATCGGCCGCCTGCTCCCGGGCCTGGCAACGCTGCCCGCCGACCCCGGCGCGGGCGAGACCCCACCGGACTTCACGACGCCCGGCCCGGGTGCCGCGGCCGGCGGTGAGGACGCGCCGGCCGGCGACGACGGCGGGGCGATGGCGACGGCTCCCGTCCCGGCGCTGCTGGCAATGCCCCCGGCACCGGCCGAGGCGCAGCGGGCCGCAGGCGGCCTACGGACGCCGCCCCCCGCCGATTGGCTCCGGCGCCAGCGGCCGGTGCTGGGGTGGTCCGCCGTCCCCGGCGCCCGCTTCTACAACGTCCAGGTCTTCCGGGGCCCGCGCCGCGTGATGAACGCGTGGTCGCGGGCCACCTCGCTGCGCGTGCCGCCCGGGGTGCTCGACCAGGGCCGCCCGTACGTGTGGGTGGTGTGGCCCGGTGCCGGCACCCGCGCCCGCGTGCGCTTCGGGGCCCCGGTGGGCCGGTCGACCTTCCGCGTCGTGCTGCGGCCCCGCCTGGTGTTCCGCCGGCCGGGTCGCGGGGCCGGCGTGGTGGCCGAGACCCGGCCCCGCATCCCCGGCGCCGTCCTGCGGCTCACGGCCCCGGCGGGCCTCACGGCCCGGGTACCCCGCCGCGTGGTCGCCGACGACCGCGGGCTGATCGCCCTCCCCGTCCCGCGTGCCGCCGCCGAGCGCCTCCGGGCGTCCCTGGTGGACCGCGGGCCCCGACCTCCGCTCGGCCTCCGCGGCTGAGCGCGAGCCCGCGCCCGTCCGGGCGCAGCCCACACCACGAAGGAGCACGCATGTCCGACGCCCTCACCAGGGTGTACCAGTCCATCGACGAGCAGCACGCCGACCTGCCGGCCAGCACGCGCCGGTCGTTCATCACCAAGACGAGCGCCACGCTGGGCGCCATGGGCCTCCTCGGCCTGCCGGCCGCCGCGCTCGCGTCCAAGGGTCCGTCCAGCGACCCCCAGACGATCCTGAACATCGCGGCGACGGCCGAGGTGCTCGCCACCATCGTCAACACGGTCGGCTGGGAGCGGGGTCTCGGCGGCGACCGGGTCACGCAGCGCAACGTCGCGGCCGCGGCCCGCGAGGAGCTCATCCACTACCAGGTGCTCACCTCCCGGGGCGTCGGCGCCACGCCGCTCACCAAGAAGATCTGGATCCCGGACGCGGTCTTCGCCAACCGGACCAACTTCCTGTCCACCCTCGAGGTGGGCGACCAGATCTTCTGCAACGCCTACCTGATCGGCACCATCGCCTTCGGCAACGCGGGCAACGGCCAGCTGGCCGCCATCGCCGCCGAGTTCATGGGTGTCGAGGCCGTGCACCGCGCGCTGGCACGGCAGTCGCTCGGCAAGCTCGGCAACGACCGGGTGTTCATCAAGTTCGACCAGGTGGAGGAGGCGGTGGACGCCCCCAACCGCGGGACGCCCGGCTTCGACCGCATCGAGGGGGCCGTGCAGCAGCTGCAGGCGGCCGGCTTCGGCTTCGGCGCTCCCAGCAAGGCCCGCGGGCGCTTCTACCACTTCGACACGGTCGCCCGGCGCACCCCGGACGACAAGGCGCTGAACACGCGCCTGCCGGACGCGCAGTAGTCCGTCCGCGACGACCGGGCGCCCCGGCGCCCGGTCGTCGCGCAGGCCCCCCAGGGGATCAGCCCGGCGCCGCGTCCTCCGGCCCCTCACCCCGCCTTAAGGCGCACGCGGACCGGACCCCGCGCCGTCCGCACGTCCACCACCCGCCCGCGCTGGGTGACCTCGGCCTCGCCCCGGTCCGCCAGCGACCCGGCCGCCCGCCGGGCCGCGTCCATCAGGGGGCGCCAGTCGCCGGGCGCCACCGCGCGCGCGGCCTCCGAGGGGCACACGCTGGCCGCCGGCCCGCGGGCGGCGAGCAGATCCCGGAACGCCCGCGTGAGCGCGTCGTGCAGCGCGGCCGGGGGGCCGGGATCGTCAGTCACGATGCGGGCGGGGACGCGGGTGCACGGCCGCAGGGTAGGCGACGCGAGGACGGTCACGCCGCGGAGCGCCGCGCCTGGGCGAGCACGGCGCCGAGGCGGCGCGCCGCCTCGGCGAGGTGGTCCTCGGGCAGCGCCGCGAAGGCCAGGCGCATGTGCCGCTCGCCGCCCGCCGACGGGTGGAAGGCATCGCCGGGCACGACGGCCACCCCCGCCGCGAGCGCCGCCGGCAGCAGCGCCGCGGCCGCGGGCAGGCGGGGGTCGCGCAGCCGCACCCACAGGAACATGCCGCCGGCGACCGCGGGCACCTCGAGGGCGTCGGCCGCGTGGGCCCCCAGCGCGGCCCGGAGCGCCGCCGCCCGCCGGGCCAGCAGCGCGCGCACCCGACCCAGATGGCACCGGTGGCCGTCGTCGTCGGCCAGCAGGCGGTGCACCACCAGCTGGCTCAGTGACGCCGTGTGGAGATCGGCGGACTGCTTGAGGCGTGCGGCGGCGGCCACGATCTCCGGGGGCGCGACCATCCAGCCGACCCGCAGGCCCGGGGCCAGCGTCTTCGACGCCGTGCCGAGCCGGATGACCTGCGGGTCGCCCTCCCAGAGGTCGTCCCCGTCCCCGGCGGCGGCGACCGCGCCGAAGGACAGGTCGCCGTACGCGCCGTCGTCGACGACCGCGAAGCCGTAGCGCTCCGCGAGCTCCCGCAGCCTCCGCGCCCGGTCCGGGGCGAGGACGGCCCCGGAGGGATTGGCGAACCGGGCGACCACGTAGCAGGCGCGCGGCCGCAGCCCGCGCCGCAGCGCCCGCTCCAGGAGGTCGACGCGGAGGCCGCCGGCGTCACCCGGGACGCCCACCGCGCGCACGCCGTTCGCCCGCAGCGCCTGCAGGGCGCCGACGTAGGTGGGCGCCTCGACCACGACGCACTCGCCGGCGTCGGCCAGGAGGCGCGCCAGCAGGTCCAGGGCCTGCTGGGAGCCCGCGGTCACGAGCACGTCCTCGGTGTCGCGGCCGGCGCGGGCGGCGAGCAGCGCACGCAGGTCGGGGTCGCCCTCCGTCGGCCCGTACTGGAGGGCGCGGGGTCCGTGGGGACCCGGGCGGCCCAGGATCTCCGGGACGAGCGCGGCGACGGCGTCCTCGCGGAGGCACTCGGCGGCCGGGAGTCCCGGCGCGAGCGACAGCAGATCGGGACGGGCGGCGAGCGCCAGCAGCGCCCGGACGGGGGAGGCCGCGGCGGCGGCCGCACGCGCGGACAGGCGGATCGAGGGGACGGTGGGGGTGGAGGTCGTCATGCCGGGCAGCGTGGCGGCCGGCGGTGGCGCGGGCCAGAGCGGGTGGATCCTGTGACCACCACCACCACGATGGCGGGCCACGGTCCGGCCGCGGTGGACATCATGTGCGCGATGCCCGACCACGGCGGCGACCTCGGGGGCTTCCTGCGCGCCCGCCGCGCGGCGCTGCGGCCCCCGGACGTGGGCCTCCCCGCGGGGGCCCGGCGTCGCACGCCGGGCCTGCGGCGCGAGGAGGTCGCCCTGCTCGCCGGGGTGTCGGTGAGCTGGTACACGTGGCTCGAGCAGGGGCGGGCGGTCAACGCATCCGCCGAGGTCCTCGACGCCCTCGCGCGCGTCCTCCGGCTCGACCCGGTCGAGCACGCGCATCTGCACGCTCTCGCGGGGCGCGGTCACCGGCCCGCCCCGGTGCCGTCGCAGGAGGTGCCCCCGGCCCTGCGCGACATGCTCGCGGCCCTCGAACCGCACCCCGCATACGTCCTCGGGCCGGCGTGGCACTACCTGGCGTGGAACGCCGCCCACGCCCGCCTCTTCCCCCAGCTGGAGGGGCTCCCGGCGCACGAGCGGAACCTGGTCTGGCTGGTGTTCACCCACGCGGCCGCGCGGACCCTCATCGCCGACTGGGAGGACGAGGCCCGGCGCGTGCTGTCGCAGTTCCGCGCCGACACGGCTCCGCATCGCGGTGCGCGCGCGGTGACCGATCTGGTGGCGCGGCTCCGGGAGGCGTCGCCGGAGTTCCGGGCCTGGTGGCCGCGCCATGACGTCGCCGGATTCGCGACGCGGACGCGCCGCTTCCGGCACCCGGTCGCGGGGCCCCTGGAGTTCGCCCACCTCCAGCTCACGCCGGACGGCGCCCCCGGGTTGCGCGTGGTCGTGCACGCCCCCGTCCCGGGCGACGACAGCGCGGCACGCCTGGCGGCGGCCTGAGCGGAACGGCGGGGCCACCGCCCCGGCCCTGCCGGGCGGCCCCGCGGCGCGTCAGCCGGCGCCCGCGCAGGTGGCGCGCATCACACCGCGCATCCACCGGTGGGCGGGGTCCGCGTCCAGGCGCGGATGCCACAGCAGCGAGACCGTGAACTCCGGTGTCGCCACCGGCAGCGGGAAGCTCCGCATGCCGTCGCGCAGGTTGGCCGTGTGGCGCTCGGGGACGCTCGCGACCAGGTCCGAGGCCCGTGCGAGTCCGACCGCGGTGGCGAAGCCGCCGACCACGGTCACCACCTCCCGCTCCAGGCCTAGGGCGCCGAGGGCCTCGTCGATCGGGCCCCGCTCGTACCCGTCCCGTGAGACGGAGATGTGCCGGCCCCCCGCGTAGCGCGCGGGGGTCACCCGGCCCCGGCCGAGGGGATGCCCGGCGCGCACGACGCCCACGAGCCGGTCGCGGAACAGCGCCTGCGCGCGCAGTTCCGGCCCGGTCGTCGGCTCCACGACGCCCGTCTCCAGGTCGACGGCACCTGCGCGCAGCGGCCCGCTGTCCTTGTCCGGCTTGGTCACGAAGCGCAGGCGGACGCGGGGCGCCTCCTCGGCGACCCGGGCGATGAGTGCCGCGCCGAAGTTCTCGACGAAGCCCTCGCTGGTGCGGAGGGTGAACGTGCGCACCAGCGTCCGCAGGTCCGGCGCCTCGGCGGGCCGCAGCACGGCCTCGGCCTCCTGCACGAGCCCGGCGACCCGCTCCCGCAGCTCCACCGCGCGCGGCGTGGGCACGAGCCCCCGGCCGGCGCGCACCAGCAGGGGGTCGCCGGTCGTCGCCCGCAGGCGCGCCAGCGCGCGGCTCATCGCCGAGGGGCTGAGGCCCAGGCGCCGGCCCGCCCGGGTGACGCTGCCCTCGGCCAGCAGCACGTCCAGCGTGACCAGCAGGTTCAGGTCCGGGCGCGCCACCGGGCGACCGTACGACATGTGGCGTCGCGTGCACAACAGGCGTGCGAGTCGTGCGTCTTCCGACATACGTGGACCACGCATACCGTCGTGGCGACCGCTCCGCAGGAGGTGCCCGGCGATGGCCCCCACGCTCACCGAACCCCACCGCGCACCACGGCCCGCCGCGGTCCGGCCCGCCGTGGCGGGCCTCGCGCTCGCGATGCTGCTGTCCTCACTCGGCACCAGCGTCGCCAACGTGGCGCTGCCCACCCTGCAGCGGTCCTTCGGCGCCTCGTTCGGGCAGGTCCAGTGGATCGTGCTCGCCTACCTGCTGGCGATCACCACCCTCGTCGTGGGCGCCGGGCGGCTCGGCGACGTCGTGGGCCGCCGCCGCCTGCTGCTCGCCGGGATCGCCGTCTTCACGGTCGCGTCGGCCCTGTGCGCCCTGGCGCCCACCCTGTGGCTGCTGGTCGCCGCCCGGGCCGCGCAGGGGGCCGGGGCCGCGGTGATGATGGCGCTGGCGGTCGCCCTGGTCACCGAGACCGTGGGGCCCGGGCGGACCGGCAGCGCGGTGGGCCTGCTGGGCACCACGTCAGCCGTCGGCACCGCCCTCGGCCCGTCGCTGGGAGGTGTCGTCATCGCGGGCGCGGGGTGGCGCGCGGTCTTCCTGATCAACGTGCCGCTGGGCCTGGTCGCGTTCGGGCTGGTGCGCCGGCACCTGGCGGCCGCCCACGTGGCCCGGCGCGGCGTCCGCGCGGCGGTCGACGTCCCCGGGACGCTGCTGCTCGCCGTCGCCCTCGCCGCGTACGCCCTCGCGGTGACCGCCGGCGGCGCCGGCGGCGTCACGGTGGCGCTGCTCGCCGTCGCCGCCGCCGCCGCCGCGCTGCTCGTCGCCGTCGAGGCGCGGGCGCCGTCTCCGCTGATCCGCGCGGCGCTGCTGCGTCAGGGCGTGCTCGGTCGCGGCCTCGCCATGAGCGCGCTGGTGTCGACGGTGATGATGGCGACCCTCGTGGTCGGGCCGTTCCACCTGGCCCGCGGCCTCGGGCTGGGCACGGCGCTCGTGGGGCTCGTGATGTCGGTGGGCCCGGCGGTGGTCGTGCTGAGCGGGGTGCCCGCCGGCCGTCTCGCCGACCGCGTCGGGGCGGGCCCCGTGGCCACCTGGGGGCTGCTCGCGATGACCGGGGGCGCGGCGCTGCTGGCGGCCATGCCGGCGCGGGCCGGCGTGCCCGGCTACGTCGGCCCGATGGTGGTGGTGACGCTGGGCTACGCGCTGTTCCAGACCGCCAACACCACGCTCGTGATGCGGGAGGCGCCGGGGCCGGAGCGGGGCGCCGTCTCGGGGATGCTCAACCTGTCCCGCAACCTGGGGCTCATCACCGGCGCCAGCGTGATGGGCGCCGTCTTCGCCCTGGCGGCCGGCACCGCCGAGGTCGCCACCGCAGCCCCCGCGGCGGTCGTCACGGGGACGCGGACCACCTTCGCCGTCGCGGCGGCACTGGTCGCCGTGGCGCTCGCCGTCGCCCTCACGGTGCGCCGCGGCCGACCCCCCGCCGCGCCGGCGGACCGCTAGTGGGGGTGGGCGTGGGCGCCGTGGCCGGCCACGCCCGGCTCCATCCGCACGGCCAGCAGGGCGGCGAGGCCGGTCGTGATCGGCACGGCGGCGATCAGCCCGATCGACCCGACCAGCGTCGCCACGATCTGCGTGGCGACCACCTCGCTGTTGACGGCGTCGAGGAACCCCGTGTCGGCCAGGCTGAAGATCAGCAGCACCGGCAGCGAGGCGCCGGCATACGCGAGCACGAGCGTGTTGACGGTGGCGACGATGTGGTCGTGGCCGACGGCCATCCCGCGCCGGAACAGCTGCGCGGCGCCCAGGGCGGGGTTGGCGCCGCGCAGGGCGAGCACCGTCGACGCCTGGCTCACCGTGAGGTCGTCGAGCACCCCGAGGGCCCCGATCACGATCCCGGCCAGCAGCAGCCCGCGCACGGACAGCTCCGAGGCGGTCGCCTGCAGGAACGTGACGTCCTCGGAGGCCAGCCCCGAGATGTGGGCGACGTCCACCGCGAGCTCGGCCAGCAGCAGGGTCAGCCCCAGGGCGACCGCGGTGCCGAGCAGGGCCGCGAGCGCCTTCGCCCCGGCGCCGTGCCCCAGGAGCACCGTCGCGAGCATGATCGCCAGGCTCCCGACGACGGCGACCAGGATCGGCGGGTGGCCCTCCAGGATCGCCGGCACCACGAACAGCACGACCACCGCCAGGGCGGCGGCCAGGCCGGCCAGGGCCCGCAGTCCGCGCCACCGCCCGAAGGCGAGCACCAGCGCGACGAAGACCAGCGTCAGGATCAGCAGCGGGCTGCGCCGCTCGAAGTCGGCGAAGGCGTAGGCGTCGGCCGCGACCCCGCCCACCGTGGCCCCGGGCGGCAGCTCCGTGCGGGTGACGCGGATGCGGTCCCCCACGTCGACCCCCACCCCGACCAGGTCGAAGGCCCCCGTCTCGCCCGCCCGCGCGCCCGACGTGACCTCGATCGTCACCCGCCGGCAGCCGCCGGGGGGAAGCCCCGGGGCGTCGGGGGGGACCGACCGGCAGGCCTCGTCGACCCCCGTCACCCGCGCCGTCGCGCTGCCCGTCACGTCGGCGCCCGCCCCGGGGATCGTCCGGCCGTCCGGCCATAGCGCGATCAGCCCGGCCAGCGTCAGCAGGGCGACCAGCCCGACCCCCGCCAGCAGGGCCCGGTGCAGGCGCGACGCCGGCAGACGCACGCCCCTCCGTGCCCTCACGCCCGGTCCGCGCCTCCGCCGGCGCCCGCTCCGACCGGGGACAGGGCCTCGTCGGGCGCGGCCAGGTCGTCCATCGCGTCCCCGGGTGCCGCCGTCGCGCCGCCGCTGACGCGGTCACCCCCGTCGTCGGGCCCGCGGCGCAGCCAGCGGCGGGCCCGGCAGTAGACCGCCGCGCCGCCGATCACCGCGGCCTCGTAGACGGCCTGCCCCGCCGAGATGCAGGACGTGCACATGGTCACCTCGGGGCCGGGGGTCGGGCCGTGACGCGGCCGACCCTACCAGCGGCGCGGGCGGTCGTCGCGCCGCGGCGGCAAAGAAAAAGCCCCGCACCGGCAGGGCTTCTCCGTCAGCTCCTCGGGCAGGACTCGAACCTGCAACCCTCCGGTTAACAGCCGGATGCTCTACCATTGAGCTACCGAGGATCGCTCGTCGGGCAGTGTATCGGACGCCCTTCGCACCCGCTCAAGCGGCGGGGACGCCCTCCGGCCGGCGCTCCAGATGGTGCAGGTACACCACCGCCCCCTGCTCGTCGGGTCGCCCCGCGTAGCGCACGTCGTCGCGGCGATGGAGCCACCCGGTCTCGCGCATCTCGGCGAGGAAGTCGCCCGCCGCCGGGCGTCGCGGGTCGGCGATGACGATGCGTCCCCCGGGCGCGACGAGGGACGCCACCAGCGGTGCGAGCTGCGGCCCGTGGCGGTTCTCGTAGAGGACGTCCGCACCGAGCACGAGGTCGAAGGGGCCGGCGGCATGCAGGGCCTCCGGGGGTGCGCCCCAGTCGACCTCCAGCGTCGGCAGGTCGCCCAGCCCGGCGCCGCGCGCGTTCGCCCGCGCGAAGGCGAGGGCGTCCGGGTACCAGTCGGTGGCCAGGATCCGCGCGCCCGCACGGAGGGCGACGAGGGAGGGGAGGGCCAGGCCCGCGCCCAGCTCCACCACGCGCAGCCCCGTCAGGTCCTGGCCGGCCAGCCACTCGGCCAGCACGCGGCCCGAGGGCCACACCTCGGCCCAGTAGGGCAGCCGCTCGTCGCGGGCGTACTCGTCCTCGTCGATGAGGTCCTCCGCCGACCGCGGTCGCACGACCTCGATGTCGAGGCCGGCCACGCGGACCCGCTCGGTGACCAGGTCGAAGCCGTCGGGGAGGGTGCTCACGGCGCCCGAGGGTAGCGGTGGCGGCCTCCCGGGGCCGGGTCGCCGGGGGGGACCGGCCCCGCTATCCTCCACCGGTCATCCGCAGTGAGGGGAGTCCCATGAGCGAGATCGAGAGCAGCCCGGCCGAGGAGACCGCCGTGGCGGACGCCCCGGTCGCCGACGCCGAGGCCACCGAGACCACCGAGGACGTGGCCGCGGAGGAGCTGGCGGTGGACGAGTCGGTCGGCGTCGTCGCGCCGGCCCCGAAGGGCGCCCGGCAGGCGCGCGTCTACCTGTGCGAGCGCGGCCACCGCACCACCGTGCTCTGGAGCGAGCCGCCCGCCACGTGCGCGGCGCGCCCGACGCACAGCGGCCCGGTGTGCGGCCGGCCGATCTACCACATGACCGAGCTGCCCGAGCAGGTGCAGAAGGCGCTCAACCCGCTCAAGGCCTCCAAGAAGAAGGCCGGCAAGAAGTAGGGCAGGCCGCACCGCGCAGGACCAGGGGGGCCCGGCCGACGCCGGGCCCCCCGTCGTTGCGGGGCCTACTCGGCCTCGGCCTGCTCCACCATCCGGGTCATCTCGGCGATGCCCGGCTCCCACACGTCCGGGTCGTCCAGGTCGACGCCCAGCGGCCGCAGCAGGTCGGCCGGCGCCCCCGACCCCCCGGCGCCCAGGAACTCCAGGTAGAGGGGGCCGAACTCCGCGCCGCGGGCCCGGTACTGCGCGTACAGGGACAGCGTCACCAGGTGCGCGAACACGTAGGCGTACGTGTAGAAGCGCGTCGAGATGAAGTGCGGGATGTACGACCAGCCGAGCCGGTAGCCCTCGGGCAGGCGGATGGAGTCGCCGTAGTACGCCTCGTTGGCGGACCACCACACGTCCGAGAGCCGGTCCGCGGTCAGCGTCTGGCCCTCGTGGCGCAGCCGGTAGGCGCGCTGCTCGTACCGTGCGAGCACCGTCTGGCGGAACACCGTCGCGAACGACCCCTCCACGCGTTCGACCAGCAGCGCGCGCCGGGTGGCCGCGTCCTGCTCGGTGGCGAGCAGGTGGTCGAACGTGACCAGCTCCGCGAATGTGGACGGCACCTCGGCCAGCGCGAGCCCGGTGTGCGCCGAGAGCGCGGTCTGGCGCCGGTTCGACATGGTGAAGTGCATGCCGTGGCCGAGCTCGTGGGCCAGCGTCATGACGTCGTTCATCTGGTCCGTGTAGTTCATGAGCACGTACGGCGACGCGTCCTGGGCGACGGACGCGCAGAAGGCGCCCCCGCGCTTGCCCGTGCGCGGCTCGGCGTCGACGCGCCGCTCGGTGAAGAAGCCGTGCGCGATGTCGCGGACGTCGGGGGAGAAGCGCCCGAACGAGGTCTCGATCAGGTCGATCGCCTCGTCGTAGGGGACCGCGCGTCCGGCGCCGATGGGCGCGTACTGGTCCCACAGCTCCAGCCGCTCGAGGCCGAGCAGGCGGGCCTTGGCGCGGAACCACCGCTGGGCCAGGCCGTAGTTGCGCTCGACGGCCTCCATCATGCGCTCCACCACCGCGCCGTCCAGCTCGTTGCGCAGGTGGGTGCGGTCCATCGGGTCGTCGTGGCCGCGCAGCCGGTCGATCGTGAGGCGGTCGCCGACGAGCGTGTCGTAGCAGTGGGCCAGCGTGTCGCGGTGCGGCTCCAGGCCCGTGTAGAGCGCCTCCAGCGCGCGCCGGCGCAGCTCCCGGTCGGTGTCGCGGACGTACGCCAGCAGGCGGTCGACCGTGTGGGGCTCCTCGCCGGAGCCGGCGTCGAACGGCACCTCCAGCGTCGAGACGATCCGGGAGAAGAGGGTCTGCCAGGCCGACACCGCCGCCGGGTCGCGCTCGGCGAGCATCCGCTCCTCGGCCTCGGACAGCGTGTACGGGGCGAAGCGGCGCATCGCCAGCAGGTGGTGGCGGTCCGCGGCCACCGCGGGATCCTCGGCCAGGGCCCGGGCGCGATCCTCGGGCAGCTCCAGCCACTCGAGCTCGAAGAAGCGCAGGGCGTTGCCGGCCTCCACCATGCCGCGGTCGACCGCGGTGGTGAGGTCGCGGTTCTCCGCGTCGGAGACGTCCACGGACTCGCGCAGGTGCGCGTACGAGCCCACGCGCGACAGCAGGTTGTCGAGCGCGGCCAGCTCGCGCAGGGCCTCCGCGAGCTCGGCGGCGTCCATCGCGGCCAGCCGCCCGCGGTACCGGCTCTCGAAGGCGCGCGCCTGGTCGAGGCCCTCGGCCAGCAGCGCCCGCGCCGCGCCGGCGTCGGGCACGAGGGGGGAGAGGTCCCAGCGCACGCCCTCGGCGTTGGGTCCCGGGGTGATCTCGGTCGTCGTCATGCCTCCACGGTATCGCGCCCGCGCGGCCGCCCCCCTCGGCTCCGCGGTTGCGCACGCGCCGCGGTGCGCCCGATACTCCGCGCCATGGCCACACGCACCCCCCTGCCGTCCGACGGCGCGCTGCTGCTCACCGACGGCGGTCTCGAGACCGTCCTGATCTTCCACCAGGGCGTCGACCTGCCCGCCTTCGCGGCCTTCCCGCTGCTCGACGACCCCGCCGGCACCGAGCGGCTCCGCGACTACTTCCGGGAGTACCTCGGGCTCGCCGCCGAGGGCGGTGCCGGCTTCGTGCTGGAGACGCCCACGTGGCGCGCCAGCGCCCGCTGGGGCCCGGAGCTCGGCTACGGCCCGGCCGACCTGGACCGGGTCAACCGGGCGGCGGTCGCGCTGATGGAGGAGCTGCGCGCGGAGTGGCGCGACCGGGTGTCGCCGATCCTGATCAGCGGATGCGTGGGCCCGCACGGGGACGGCTACGCGCCCGAGGAGATCCTGTCGGCGGACGAGGCCCAGGCGTACCACGGGGCCCAGATCGCGACCTTCGCCGACACGGCGGCCGACCTGGTCACCGCGATGACCATCACCTACGCGGACGAGGCGATCGGCATCGCGCGGGCGGCCCGCGACGCCGGCGTCCCCGTGGTCATCTCGTTCACGCTCGAGACCGACGGGGCGCTGCCGAGCGGCCAGTCGCTGGGCGACGCGATCCGGGCGGTGGACGAGGCGACCGACGCCTACGCCGTGCACTACATGATCAACTGCGCCCACCCGACGCACTTCGCCGCGACCGTCGAGGACGCCGGCGACTGGACGGAGCGGGTGGGGGGCCTGCGCGCGAACGCCTCCACCCGCAGCCACGCGGAGCTCGACGAGGCCGAGGACCTCGACGACGGCGACCCGGAGGACCTGGGGCGCCGCTACGCGGCCGTGCGCCCCCGGCTCGACCGCCTGCGGGTGGTGGGGGGCTGCTGCGGCACCGACACCCGGCACGTCGCCGCCATCCGGCGGGCCCTGCTGGGCACCTAGGCCGCCGGGGCGCCGGCCCGGTCGAGCAGGCGCTCGGCCGTGTCGCCGGGCAGCGGCACCACGCCCGTGTCGCCGACGTCCACGGCCTCGGCGGGCCGGTGGAAGTCCGAGCCGCCGGCCGGGACCAGGCCGAGGGAGGCGGCCAGACGCCCGTACTCGCGCCGCTGGACGGCGTCGTGGTCGGGCCGGTGCACCTCGATGCCCGTCAACCCCGCCGACGTCAGCCGCTGGGTGAACCCGCGCAGGTGGCGCTCGGACATGCGCAGCGAGGCGGGGTGGGCCAGCACGGCCGCGCCCCCGGCCTCCCGCACCAGGCGGACCGCCTCGTCGGGGGCGAGGCGGTCGTACGCCTCGTACGCGGGCCCGCGGTCGTTGAGGTAGCGCTCGAACGCCTCCGCCCGGCTCGCGACGTGCCCGGCGTCCACCAGCGCGTCCGCCACGTGGGGGCGCCCGACGCTGCCGCTCGCCCGGCGCAGCACGTCGTCGAGGTCCACGGGGACGCCCAGCGCGGCGAGGCGCTCCACGATGCGCGCGACGCGTCCCCGCCGTCCGTCACGGAAGGTCCGCAGCCGCGCGACGAGCGCCTCCGGCGGCTCGCCGGGGAAGTAGCCCAGCAGGTGCATGCTGCCCTGCGGGGCCGTGACGCTGAGCTCGACGCCGGCGATCAGGCGGACCCCGAGGCCGGCCGCCGCCGCGCGCGCCTCCGCCAGCCCCTCCAGGGTGTCGTGGTCCGTGAGGGCGAGCACCGTGACGCCGCGGTCGGCGGCGCGGGCGACGAGCCCGGCGGGCGGCAGCGCGCCGTCCGAGGCCGTCGAGTGCGTGTGGAGGTCGATCACGTCGTCGCCGCCCGCGCCGCGCCGGCGCGGGCGGCCGCGCGTCTAGGCGACCGAGGCCTGCTCGGCGGCGGGGACCAGCCCGCGCTCCTCGAGCAGCGCGAGGATGCGACGGGCGCTCTCCTCGGGGTCCTCCTGGTCGGTGCGCACCTCGAGGTCCGGCGACTCCGGGGCCTCGTACGGGTCGCTGACGCCCGTGAACTCCTTGATCTCACCGGAGAAGGCCTTGGCGTACAGGCCCTTCACGTCGCGGCGGGCGCACTCCTCGACGGGCGCGTTGATGAACACCTCGACGAAGGGGACGCCGTTCTCCTCGGTCATCCGCCGCGCGGTGGCGCGCGTCTCGGTGTACGGGGAGATGGCCGACACGATGACCTGCCCGCCCGCGCGGCTGATGCGCCCGGCCACCCAGCCGATGCGCTCGATGTTGGTGTCGCGGTCCTCCTTGGAGAACCCGAGGCCCTTGGAGAGGTGGGTGCGCACCACGTCGCCGTCGAGGTAGTCGACGACGCCGCCGCGCCGCTCCAGCTCGGGGCCGACGATGTGGGCGATGGTGGTCTTGCCGGCGCCGGAGAGCCCGGTGAACCACAGGGTGAAGCCGCGGGACGCGCTCAGGACGTGCCTCCTGGTGAGATGGACGGTGGACGCGCGGCGGCGGCTGCCGCCGGCGGGGTCAGGCCGGTCGGGGGAGGTGGAGCCCGCACTCGGTCTTGCCGGTGCCGGCCCAGCGGCCGGAGCGGGGGTCCTCGCCCGGCTTCACGGCGCGGGTGCACGGCATGCAGCCGATGGAGGGGTAGCCACGGTCGTGCAGCTCGTTGTACGGGACGTCGTGCGCGTAGAGGTAGCCCTTGACGTCCTCGTCGCTCCAGTCCACCAGCGGCTGCACCTTCACGACGCCGCGCACCGCGTCCCACTCCAGCTTGCGGGCGCCGCGTCGGGTGACCGACTGGGCGCGCCGGATGCCCGTGACCCAGGCGTCGACGTCGCGCTCGAGCGCGCGCTCCAGCGGCTCCACCTTGCGCAGCGCGCAGCAGCGGTCGGGGTCGCGCCGCCACAGCTCGGGGCCCTCGTCGCGGTCCTGCTCGTCGACCGTCCGCAGGGGCGCGATCCGCTCCAGGGTGAGTCCGTAGCGCTCCACCAGGGCGTCGCGCACCGCGTAGGTCTCGGGGAAGAGCAGCCCGGTGTCGAGTTCGACGACGCGCAGGTCGGCCCCCACCTCGTGCGCCATGTGGATCAGGGCGGACGACTGCAGCTGCCAGGAGCAGGTGAGCACGATCCGGCCGGCGAAGCGGTCGGCGGCCCATGCCAGGACGTCCTGGGCGGGGCGGTCCTCGAAGTCGTCCGCGAGCGCGGCGACCTCGTCGGGGAGGAGGGGGAGTGTCGTCATCGCAGCCAGGCTACCATCCAGATCGCTGATGGTGTCCCCAAGAGAATCGGATGACTCCCGCCTGGTCTACACCACCGAGGGCGGACGGGTGCGTGAGGAGCGCGGCGGGCCGGCGCCCCCGGCGGCGGGCGACGGCGTCGTGCGGGTGTCGCGCACCAAGGCCGGCCGCAAGGGCAAGACGGTCACGCTGGTGACCGGGCTGCCGCCCGGCGACCTCGCCGCGGTGGCGCGCGACCTCAAGCGCCTGTGCGGCTCGGGCGGCGCGGTCAAGGAGGGCGTGGTGGAGGTGCAGGGCGACCACCGGGACCGGGTCGCCGCCCACCTCGGGACCCGCTACACGGTCAAGCTCGCCGGCGGCTGAGGCCGTCGCCGCCGGGGCCGGTGCCCGGCACCAGGCGCACCGGCATCCCCAGGGCGCGCTCGGCGTACACGCGCTCCCGCTCGGCGGACAGCAGGGCCAGCGTCGGCTCGTCGGCGTGCACCTCGATCGTGAGGACCCCGCCCTCCACCCGGCAGTGGAGGTCGCGCACCTGCCCCGCCCGGGCGCGGTCGAGCTGCTCCGCCAGGCGCAGGGCCGCCGTGCCCCGCGCCACCACCGCGTCGTCGCCCGCCCGCAGCACGGGCGCGTACGCCTCCGTCGAGGGGGCGCTCTTGCGGTGCCCGCGCACCAGGATGGCCACCAGCGCGAGCTCGCGGTGGTCGAAGCCGGGCAGGCCGGTGTTGAGCACCAGGTACTCGCCGTGCCGGTGGTGCGAGCTGTAGTCCACCAGCACGCCCACGTCGTGGAGGATCCCCGCCGCCCACAGCAGCTCCCGCTCCGCCGGGTCGCCGCCGTGCAGGCCCAGGTCGGCCCAGGCGTCGAACAGGCGCAGCGCGAGGGCCGCGACGTGCTCGGCGTGGGCGGGCTCGTAGGCGAAGCGCTCGGCGGCGTTGTAGACCGACGCACGGCGCACGTCGGGCAGCAGCGGGTCGCCGTCGCCCGCGTAGTGCTCGTACATGACGCCCTCGCGCAGCCCGTGGGCGCACACCTCCAGGGTCTCGGCCCCCACCTGCTCCATGGCCTCCTGCACGGCCAGGGCGGCGGCCAGGATGATGTCCGCGCGGTCGGGCTTGAGCCCGGGCAGCCTGGCGCGCTGCGCGGCGGGCACGGCCAGCAGGTCGTCGACGAGGCCGGCGAGCGCGGCGCGGTCCAGGACGTGCCCCTGCGGGTCGTAGAAGGGGTGGCGGGTGGCGCGCTGGTGCATCACGGCGAGCGTGCGGATGGCGCCGCCGACGCCGACCAGCCGGCCCCCGCCGCCCATCCAGGGCATCGCCGCGAGCTCGGCGGCGACGCGCCGCCGCAGGTGGCGCGCCTCGCGCCGTGAGCGCTGCTCGCCGGTCAGGTGCGCCTCCGTCAGGCGCACGGCCCCCAGCGGGCGGCTCACCGACCGCTCCAGCCGGCGGTCGCGCACCCGTCCCACCTGCATGCTGCCCCCGCCGATGTCGAGGAACCAGCCGTCGGACAGGGTGGTGGCGTTGACCGCGCCCAGGAACCCGTAGCGGGCCTCCTCGTCCTCCGAGAGCACCCGCACCGGCAGGCCGCCCGCGCGCAGCACCTCCAGGGCCTCGGGCTGGTTGCGGGCGTCGCGCGCGGCGCTCGTGGCCACGGCGTCGACCACGTCCACGCCCGCCCCCGTGCAGTAGGCGGCGTACAGACGCGCGGCGCGCCCGGCGCGCGCCAGCGCGGCGGGCTGCAGCACCCCGTCGCGCACGCCCTCCGACAGGCGGACGGACTCGCGGATCTCGTCGACCAGCCGGAACCATCGGCCCGGGACGAAGGCGTAGACCACCAGCCGGAAGCTGTTGGAGCCCATGTCGATGACGGCCACGGTGCGGCCGCCGCGGGCGCGCTCCGCCGGGCCGAGCGGCGGCGCGGCGAGGGGTGTCACGCCCATGCGCACCCCGGTCCCCGCGGTTCACCGACCCCTAACCGCCGCGCAACCCTCGCGTCACCGTGCGGACGGAGGATGGCGCCCACATACAGCGACCCACCCCTGGAGAACGCCATGTCGGTGCTGATCGACTCCACCACCTTCGAGGTCCGCCGGGTCACCGCGCTGCTCGACCGCCTCGACCCGGCGCCGCACGTCTGCGACGTGCCGGGCTGCGTCCACCTGGGCGCCGCCCACGACGGCGACCCCTCGCCCGCCCTGGCCGCCTGAGCCGGGTGAGGCAGGCCCCGCCCCCCGGCGGGCGCCGGGCGCGCGCCCACGGGCCGCGTCAGGCGCCCGCCGGTCAGGGGACGGGGATCTCGCGCAGGTAGGGCCGCCGCGGCGACGCCCCCAGGGCGATGCGCCCGGCCGCCAGCTCCTCGAGCGCCGCGCCCGCCAGTTCGTGGCGCCACCCCGCCCCCAGCGGGGACTCGCGGCCGTCGCCACCGGCGATGACGGCCGCCAGGTAGGTCTCCACCTCGTCGCGCGTCGCCAGCAGGCTGGGCGCCAGGTCGACCTCCGACGAGCGCGCGGCCACCAGGATCTGGCCCAGCGGGCCGAGTGCCTCCAGCCGGTGCGCCACCTCGGGCGGCGGCGGCGGCGGCAGCGAGACGGGCTCCGCCTGCACCCCCTCGGCGATCGCGGCGAGCATCGCGTCGGCGTCCTGCGGGCGCATGCGCTCGGGGAGCCCCCGCTCGCGCAGCAGCTCCTCCCGGGACCCCGGGCGGCGCCGCGCGATCTCCAGCAGCGTCCGGTCCGGGCAGATCCACTGGGCCGGGCGGTCGCGCCGCGCCGCCTCGGTCTCCCGCCAGCGCGCCAGCGCCGCCAGCACCGCGCGGTCGCGCCCGGACAGCTTGCCCTGGCCCTTGACGCGCCGCCACGCCTCGTCGGGGTCCGGGCTCCAGCGCGCCCGCTCGCCGTACCGGCGCGCGTGCTCCTCGGCGACCCACCCGCTGCGGCCCAGCGCGGCCGCGCGCCGGGCCAGTTCGTCGTGCAGGGGCATGAGGTTCTCGACGTCGGCCCCGGCGTAGACGAGCTGCTTGGCGGTGAGCGGCCGCCGGCTCCAGTCCGTGTACTGCTCGCCCTTGTCCAGGCGCACCTTCAGCACCCGCTCCAGCAGCGTCGACAGCCCCTGGCCGGCGCCGAGCCCCACGAAACCGGCCATCAGCTGGACGTCGGTCATGCGCGCGGGCCGGGCGCCGTACTGCAGCGACAGCAGCGTCAGGTCCGCCGAGGGCGCGTGCATGATGGTCTCGAGGTCCGGGTCGGCCACCAGCGCGGCCACGGGCTCCAGCGGCGCGCCCGCGATGGGGTCGATCAGGTGGACCTCGTCGCGCACGGCGATCTGGGCCAGGCACGGCTGGGGCGCGTAGGTGCGCTCCCAGAGGAACTCGAAGTCGATCGCGAAGCGGCCCGCCGCCCGGACGTCCTCCACGACCCGGCCGACGCCCGCGGCGTCCGAGATGACATCCAGTGAGCGGCGCACAGCGCGGTACTCTACGGGGTCGTGAACGTGACCCAGATCTCCAAGGCGTTCGGCGCCCGCGCGGTGCTGGACGGCGTCTCCTTCCGCCTCGACCCCGGCCAGCGCCTCGCCGTGGTGGGCCGCAACGGCGAGGGCAAGACGACCCTGCTGCGCATCCTCGCCGGGCAGATGGCCCCCGACGCGGGCGTCGTGTCGCTGCCGGCGGGCGCGCGCGTCGCACTGCACGACCAGCGCCCGCCCGCCCACACCGACCTGACGCTCGGCGCCTACGTGGCCGAGGGCATGAAGGACGCCGCCGCCGCGGAGGAGGAGCTCGCGCGGCTCGAGGAGCGCATGGCCGGCGGCGACAGCGGCCCCGAGGTGATGTCCGCCTACGCGCGGGCGCAGACCCGGCTCGAGCGGGCGGGCGGCTACGGCTGGCGCGCGTGGCTCGGGCGGGTCACCCGCGGGCTGGGCATCCCCGACGACCGGATGGACGACCCGCTGTCGGTGTTCTCGGGCGGCGAGCTCACCCGCGCGTCCCTCGCGCGCGCCCTGGCCGGCCGCCCCGACGTGCTGCTGCTGGACGAGCCCACCAACCACCTCGACCCCGACAGCGCGGAGTGGCTCGAGGGCGCGGTGTGCGAGATGGGCGTGGGCCTCGTGGTGGTGTCGCACGACCGCTGGTTCCTGGAGTCGGTGGCCACCGCCGTGCTGGAGCTGGAGAACGGCCGCGGAAAGGTGTGGCCGATGGGCTACTCGGCCTTCCGGCGCGAGCGCGCGAAGGCCCTGGAGCTGCAGGCGCAGGCGGCCGCCCGGAACGCCGCGGAGATCGCGCGCCTGGAGCGGTTCGTGGAGCGCTGGCGCGCCGGCACCAAGGCCAAGCAGGCCCAGTCGCGCCAGAAGCGCCTCGACCGGATGGAGCGCGTGGAGGGGCCCCGCGGCCGGCGCGGCATGGACTTCGGCTTCCCGACCCCGGTGCGGACCGGACGGGTGGTGCTGGAGGCGTCCAACCTGCGCGTGGCGGCGGGGGACAGCACGCTGCTGGACGGCGTCGACCTCACGGTGGAGCGCGGCCAGCGCGTCGCCCTCGTCGGTCCCAACGGCGCCGGCAAGACGACGCTGGTGGAGACGCTGCTCGGCACGCGGCGGCCCGCGGAGGGACGGGTGAGCCTCGGGCACCGCGTGGAGCCCTCGTACTTCTCGCAGCACGGGTTCGAGCTGCGCGACGACCGCAGCCTGGCCGACACCGTCACCGCCGAGACCGGTCTCACCCGCACGCAGGCCCGCACCCTGCTCGGGGCGTTCCTGTTCCCCGGCGAGGCGGCCGACCGGCAGGTGGGCGACCTGTCCGGCGGCGAGCGCCGCCGCCTGTCGCTGGCGCTGCTGGTGGCGCGTGGCGGCAACCTGCTGGTGCTGGACGAGCCCACCAACCACCTCGACGCCGAGGGCCGCGAGGCGCTCGAGGACGCGCTGCTGGCCTATGAGGGCACCCTGATCGTGATCTCCCACGACCGGGCGCTCGTCGACGCGGTCGCCACGCGCACGCTCAGCATCGAGGACGGCCGGCTGGTCTCCCGCGAGGGCGGATGGGCCGAGCTGGTCCGGGCGCGCCGCCTGGAGGCCGCCGGGGAGACGGCGGGGGCGGCGGCGCCGGCACCGGCGCGGGAGGCGCGCGCCCCCGCGACGCGGCGCGCGCCGCAGACCGCCACCCAGCGCCGCAGCCGCGCCGCGGCGGCCACCCGCCGCGCCGAGACCCCGGCCGCGCCGGCCCCCGCCGCAGCCCCCGCGGCGCCCGCCCCGGCGCAGACGGCGCCGGCCCCCGCCCGCCGGCGCGGAGCGCCGTCGCGCGAGGTGCGCCGCCTCGAGGGCGTCGTGTCGCGCCTCGAGGCCGAGGTGGCCGATCTGGAGACGCGCCTGGCGGCACCCGAGACGCTGGCCGACCGCGACCTGCTGGCGCAGCTCGGCGACCGCCACCGCGACCTGCAGCAGGAGCTGTCCTGGGCGATGCGCGAGTGGGAGCGCGCCGCCGAGGCCGCCGGCGTGTAGATCCCCGGGGCGGGCCGGCGGCCCGCCCCGGGACCGGCGCTCCGGCGGCGGACCGCCGGAGCGCGGGGGGCGTCAGCCCCCGGTGATGCCCAGCTCGGCCACGAAGGCGCCGGCCACGTCCTCCGGGTCCTCGCGGTCCAGCTCGACCGCGGCGTTGAGCTCCTGGATCTTCTCCTGGGTGAGCCCGCCGTCCACCTGCGCCAGCGTGTCCTCGAAGGCCTTCCGCTGGTCGGCGGTGAGGCTCTCGAGCCACTCGGTGTTGACCACCGGGTAGGTGCGGAACGGGATCTTGCCGGAGAAGGCGCCCTTGTCGTCCTCGACCAGCACCAGGGGCAGCTTCGCGAGCTGCGGGTCGGTGCCGAAGGCGTAGACGCACTGCGCGCGGCCCTGCTCGATGGGCTGGTAGCGCAGGCTGATGTCCACCGTGACGGTGTCCTTGAACCGGATGCCGTACTCGCGCCGCAGCAGCGGCAGGCCGTCGGGCCGGGTCAGGTGCTCCGCGTTGGCGGAGTAGACGAGGTTCGGCGACGCCTGGCCGAGGGAGCTGAGGTTGGTGATCGAGTTCCCGTCGACCGCCTCCTGGGTGCAGGCCACCTCGTTGCCGTTGTTGTACGGCGCGGGCGGCAGCGCGGTGAGGCCGCGGCGGGCCGAGCCCTCCACGACCTCCTGGAAGAGCGCGTCGCGGTCGTCGGGGGCGTCGTCGGCGGTCTTCTTGAGGATGTTCAGGTAGGTGGTGCCGTCGTACTCCGCGTAGAGGTCGATGTCGCCGCGGCGCACCGCCGCGTCGGCCAGCTCGGTGCTGGCGAGGCTGCGCACGTTCACCTCGAAGCCCCGCGCCCGGAGCGCCTGGGCGTAGGCCTGGGTCACCACGAAGCTCTCGGTGAAGCCCTTGTCGGCGATGTCGACCGTCGCGCCGGCGCCACCCGCGGCGGCGGCGGTGTCGCCCCCGCCGGTCGTGGCGGCGTCGTCGTCGTCACCGCACGCGGCGAGCCCGGCGGCCAGCGCCGCCGCCAGGGAGACCGCGGCGAGGCGGCGGGTCAGGGTGTTCACGTGTCCTCCTGGGGGGTCGGTGTCCCGGGGGCGGGGCCCCCGGGGTGGTCATCCACGGGCCGCGCGGACGTCGGCGGCGGGGGCGCGGCGCGCCCGCAGCCGCAGGCCGCGGGGGGTGAGCACGCGCTGCAGGACGGCGAGCAGGCCGCCGATGCCCAGCGCCAGCACGGCGGTGGGGATGGCGCCCGCGAGCAGCACCTCGTCGTCGGAGTTGGCGAGGCCCGAGAGGATCAGGACGCCCAGCCCGCCCGCACCGACCGCGGCGGCCAGGGCGGCGGTCGCCACGATCTGGATGGCGGCGATGCGCACGCCCGCGAACAGGAGCGGCAGGGCCATGGGGAGCTCCACGCGGGTCAGCACGGCGGCCGGTGTGAAGCCCATGCCGCGGGCGGCCTCCACCACCCCCCGGTCGACCTCGCGGATGCCGGTGACGGTGTTCAGCAGCACGGGGGGCACCGCGAGCGCGATCAGGCCCACCAGCGCCGGCCGCTCCCCGATCGACGAGAGCGCCACGACCAGGGCCATCAGGGCGAAGGTGGGGATCGTGCGGCCGAGGTTGGAGACGGCGACCACGAGGAAGGCGGCGACCCGGCCCGTCTTGGCCGCGAGCACCCCCAGCGCGACCCCGATGCCGGTGGCGATCAGCAGGGCCACCAGCGACAGGCGCAGGTGCACCCACAGCTGGGCCGGGCCGTCGAGGTTGGGGTCGGTGAAGGCGTCCCAGATGCCGGCGGGGCTCACCGCGCCCCCCGCGCCCGCGTCCAGGGGGTCACGAGGCGCTCGGCCAGCACCAGCAGCGCGTCGAGGGCCAGCGCCAGCACCGTGGCGCACACCGTCCCGACGACGATGGGGGTGAGGAACAGCTGGCGCTGGATGCCGTCGGTCCAGATCAGCTCACCCAGGCCGCCGCCCCCCACGAACACGGCGATGGTGGCGATGCCCACGGTGCTGACCGTGGCGAGGCGGACCCCGGCCATGATCGCGGGGATGGCCAGCGGCAGCTCCACGCGCAGCAGGGCCTGACGCGGTGTCAGCCCCATGCCGGTGGCCGCCTCGCGTACCGCGGGGGGCACCGCCTGCAGGCCGACGACGGTGTTGCGCACCAGCATGGTGAGGGCGTAGGCGACCAGGCCGACGATCGCGGGGGTGTTGCCGATCCCGATGAGCGGCACGAGCGCGGCGAACAGGGCCAGGCTGGGGATGGTGTAGAGCACGTCGCTGACGCCCGCGGCGGCCGCGAACGGCAGGCGGCGGTTGCGCACCAGCACGCCCAGGGGCACCGCGATGGCGACGGCCAGCACCACGGACACGGCCGTGATCTGGACGTGCTCGACCGTGAGGGCCCAGATGTCGTCCGTGTGCCGCTCGATCCAGTCCCACCGGATCGACTCAGCCATCGCCCGCCGCCGTCAGCACCGCCTCGTCGGCCGGCCCGCGCAGGACGCCGCTGATCTCGCGCACGCCCACGAGGCCCGCGCAGCGCCCGTCGTCGTCCACGACCACCCCGTAGGCGGCGTTGCCCTCGAACAGCGCGGAGAGGGCGTCGCGCAGCGTCGCGACCCGGTCCAGCACCGGCTGCACCCGCGGCGGCCCGGCCGGCACCGCCCCGTCCAGGCGCGCGACCGGCAGCCAGCGCACCGGGCGCCCGTCGGCGTCCACCACCAGCAGCGCGCCCTCCACCGGCGCCAGGTCGCCGGCGTCGATGCGCCGGCGCACCTCGTCGCCCGGGGTGCCGACCGTCACGGCGGGCGCGGACAGCAGCGGGATCTCCTCCAGGCGCGTGAGCCCGAGTCCCTTGAGGGCGCGGTCGGCGCCCACGAAGTCGGCGACGAAGTCGTCCGCCGGATGGGCCAGCAGCTCCGCGGGGGGCGCGAACTGCACCAGCCGGCCGTCGCGCATCACCGCGACCAGGTCGGCCATCTTGACGGCCTCGTCGATGTCGTGGCTGACGAAGACGACCGTCTTGGGCACCTGGCGGTGCAGGCGCAGGAAGTCGTTCTGCAGCCGCTCGCGGGTGATGGGGTCCACCGCGGAGAACGGCTCGTCCATGAGCATCAGCGGGGGGTCGGCCGCCAGCGCCCGCGCGAGCCCCACCCGCTGCTGCTGGCCGCCCGACAGCTCCGCCGGGTAGCGCCGGCCGTACTCGTCGGCGGGCAGGCCCACCAGCTGCAGCAGCTCGTCCGTGCGCGCCCGGATGCGGTCCCGGTCCCAGCCGAGCAGGCGCGGCACGGTGGCCACGTTGGCCGCCACCGTGAGGTGCGGCATCAGGCCCACCTGCTGGATCACGTAGCCGATGCGCCGCCGCAGCTGGGCGGCGGGGAGCCGCCGCACGTCGGTGCCGTCCACGAGGATCTCGCCGGAGGTCGGCTCGATCAGGCGGTTGACCATCTTCATCGCCGTCGTCTTGCCGCACCCGGACGGGCCGATGAGCACGCACACCTTGCCGGCCGGCACCGTGAGGGTCAGCCCGTCGACGGCGGGGCGCCCCGCGCGCGCGTAGCGCTTGGTGACGTCGCGGAGCTCCAGGACTCCGGCGGTCGTGCCGCCCGTGCCGGTGACCGTGCTCATCCGGCGGAATCTAGTGCTCCGGACCCCGGGGGCGACACGGCATCCGCCGGGTCGCGTGAGATCCGTCACATGGCCCGAACGGGTGATCCGGCGGGGGAGGCGGTTTGCCGCGGGTGCCCCCGGGGGTACCCGCGCGCCCAGCAGGGCAGCAACGGGGCGGTGCTCGCGGCGCCGCCCCGCACACGCCCCCCGGCCCCTACTCGGTGGAGATGTTCGGGTCGGCCTGCTGCGTCACCGGCACCAGCGCGATGAAGTTCTCCGCCGGGTCCGCGATGAGGGGCTCCACCCGCGCCGCCGCCTCCGCCTGGCCGGACTCGGCCAGCGCGTCCCGGTAGCGGGCGAGCAGCTCCTGCACGTTGGCCACGTCCGACTCGTCCAGGGGCGCCAGGCTCACCTTGGCGGCCTTGGACAGGCGCCGCCGGATCGCCCGCTGGTCCAGGTTCCACTCCGGGTTCTGGCGCACGTAGACCACGCCGCCGGTCATGCCGGAGCAGATCCAGGGCCCGGGATCGCCCAGCACGACGACGCGTCCGCCGGTCATGTACTCGAACGCGAAGCCCTTGCAGTTGGCGCGCGCGCCGAGGCTGCCCACGGCGTCGTCGAGGGGCCGCTCGGGCTCCCCGCCGACCACCATGTCGGCGCCCGACAGGCGGATGCCCGCCCGGGCGTCGGCGCCGCCCTGGATCAGGAACAGGCCCCGCTGGGCGCCGTACGCGAAGCTCTTGCCCACGTGCCCGCCGACCCAGTCGCCGCGCGCGTTGGGCGCCTTGAGCACCTGCACCTCGCCGCCGAGCGCGCACTTACCGACGCCGTCCTGCGCGCCGCCGAACACGCGCACGCGCACGCCCCCCAGGGTGAACGCCGCCAGGCCCGAGCCCGCCGCCGCGCCCTTGGTGAACGCCAGGTCCACCATCGGCTCGTCGCCGCTGCGCTCGGCGTGCGTGAGGATGTCCGGGTTGCCGCCGTGGGCCGTGGTGTTGCGCCGGCTGGTGCCGTCGCCCCCGCCCTCCAGGCCGTGGCCGGCGGTGCCGCCGCCGATGTCGAAGGACGGGTCGCCGCCGTCGTGCCCGTGGCCGTTGTGCCCGTTCCCGTTCCCGTTGCCGTTGCCCGTGCCGATGCCCTCGACGCCCTCGAGCTCGCTCACGCGCCAGCTGGTGTGGACGCCCGTGTGCGCCCGGGCGATGAGGCCGGCCAGGTCGGTGCCGAGGTTGCGGTCGGCCGCCGTGGTCGTCTCCTCCTCGACCGCCAGCGCGGAGCCCGCCGCGAGCCGCTCGGCGGCCACCTCGGGAGCCCGGTGGGGCGGGGGCGGGTTGAACGCGCGGAAGAAGCGCGGCTGCCCGTCGGCGCCGGTGATGACCCGGTCGCGCACGGGGGTGAGCAGGCCGCTGAGGTCCAGGCGGTCGTGGTGGGAGACCTGCACCAGCCGGTCGGCCTGGCCCACCAGGTCCTGCACCCGTGCCACGCCCATCTGGCCGGCGAGGGCGCGCATGCCGTCGCCCATCTCCGTGAAGTACCGCACCAGGTGGGCAACCGAGTCGTCGAACACGCGCGGGATGAAGCGCTTGAGCCCGCGCTCCTTGGCCTCGTGGGGGTCCTCGATCTGCGTGGCGATGCCCACGTGGCACGTGTCGAGCTGACAGCCGCGGCAGATGGTGCAGCCGATGGCCACCATCGCGGCGGTGCCGAAGCCCATCCGGTTGGCGCCCAGGCACATCAGCTTGACGGCGTCCTGCGCCGAGCGCAGGCCACCGTCCGCCCAGATCTCCACCCGGTCCCGGATGCCCGCCTCGGTGAGGGCGTGGTGCGCCAGCACCGTGCCGATCTCGCACGGAAGGCCGGCGCGCCGGAGGGCGTGCTGACGCGCGGCGCCCGTGCCCCCGTCGAAGCCCGACAGCGTGATGACGTCGGCGCCCGCCTTGGCGATGCCGATGGCGATCGTGCCGATGCCGGGCACCACCGGCACCTTCACGACGACCCTGACGTGCGGGTTCGCCGTCTTGAGCTCGTCGATGAGCTGGGCGAGGTCCTCGATCGAGTAGAGGTCGTGGTTGTTGGACGGGCTGATGAGGTCGCTGCCGACCTGGGCGTTGCGCGCCCGGGCGATCGCGGCGGTGACCTTGGAGCCCGGCAGGTGGCCGCCCTCGCCGGGCTTGGCGCCCTGGCCGATCTTGATCTCGACGATCTCCGACGAGTTGATCAGCAGGGAGGAGACCCCGAAGCGGCCCGACGCGATCTGCTGGCCCCGGTGCTTGGGGTACTTGCCGTACATGTCGGGGATCTCGCCGCCCTCGCCGTTCATGCAGAGCATGTCGGCCTGGTAGGCGGCCTCGGCGTAGGCGCGGAACGGGATCTCGCCCTGGCTGCCGAAGCTCATGGAGCTGATCACGAACGGCAGCGAGTGCTCGCCGACGCGCCCGTCGACCGCCTCCACCGGGACCCGCTGGTCCTCGGGCGCCAGCTGCGGGGCGACCGCGTGCCGCAGCGCCACCGGCTGGTCGTGCTCCAGCTGCTCCAGGGTCTCGGCGTACTCCTCGTAGCCCCGCTCCGACGTCGCGACGCGCGCCAGCGCCTTCCAGACCTTGGGGTACATCCGCGGGAGCTTGACCTTGGAGGGGTTCTCCTCGCCGGCGCGGATCTGGCGGCCCAGCTCGGCGAGCTCCTCCAGCCCGTCGAAGCCCAGCCCGCGGCCCTCGCTGGCGCAGAAGCCCGGCATCCCGAGGATGTCGAGGATCTCGGGCTGCACCCCGATGGCGGACATCAGGCGGGCGTAGCCGCGCAGCTCGTGGATGCCGAGCGTGGAGAGCACCTTCTCGATGCCCTTCTGCAGGCCGTCGAGCAGGTTCGCCGCCGCCACCGGGGGCTGCGGGTTGGCCTGCACCGCGTACTCGAGCATCGCGTAGGGCACCACCGCCTGGGCGCCGAGGCCCAGGGCGACCATCACGTCGTGCACGTTGCGCAGGCCGGCGGCCTGGAGCACCAGGCTGGCGCTGCGCCGGATCGACGCGCCGTCCTCGGCGTACTCCTCGCGCAGGGCCCGGTCGGCCGCCGCCAGGGCGAGGTGCGGGTCGCAGACCCGCTCGCCGGGCCCGGCGCCGATGTCGGTGAGCACGATCAGCTCCGTGCCGGAGCGGACCGCCTCGACCAGCTGCGCGCGCATGGCGTCGAGGTGGGCCCGGATCCCCGTCGCCGCGGGGTAGTGCAGGGGCACCCGCAGGGCGCGATCTCCCCAGGCCGCCAGCACGTCCTCGTAGGTGGCCACGCCCTGGCCCATGCTGACGCGCCGGAGCTCGGGCAGCGACAGGGCCGCCCCCGGCCGCAGCCCGCCCAGCAGCACCGGCATGCGCAGCTCGCAGCGCTGCGGGGGCGAGGGCTCGACGCCCTCGATCGGGGGCCGGCGCCCGAGCACCACGCGGGTGGAGAAGTGCTCCACCTCGCGCTCGCGGTCGATCGCCGGGTTGGTGACGACGGCGACCGTCTCCTGGAAGTAGTCCGCGAGCGGGACGGGCACGGGCGTGAAGGGCCCGAGGGGGCCGTCCCAGCCCAGGGAGCCCACGGGCTCGGCGCCGCGCTCGGCGTGGAACTCGACCTGCTGCTTGTCGCTCTCAATCCAGCCGGCGGCGGCCAGCACCGTGTCGAGCGGCAGGGCGTCCGCCGCGGGCTCCAGGTCCTCGATGGCGACGACCGTGGGGTCGAGCCCGCCGGCGAGCAGGGCGCGCGTCTCGGCGTGCGGCAGGGCGCCCCGGTTCTTGGCGCGGTCGTAGACCTCCTGCTGCACCTGCGGGTACTCCAGCACCCGCGGGGGCGCCTCGCCGTCGTGCAGGATCGCCATCTTCTCGCCGGGGGCGAGCGGGCGCGGGTCGCGCACCAGGTCGTTCACCGGGACGATGCCCGGCTCCGACGAGGCCACGTACCAGTCGGGCGTCTCCAGCCACCACAGCGGCCGAAGGCCGAGGGCGTCGACGGCCACCACCATCTCGCCGCCCTCGCGGGTGGCGAGCGCCACCGGGCCCTGCGCGTACGGGCCGAGCGCCTCGCGGTAGTGCACGTACAGGTCCTGGAGGTGGGCCGGCAGGCGGTGCACCTCGCCGAGGATCGGCGGCAGCACGAACTCCACGGCCTCGAGCAGCGACAGCCCGCGCTCGAACACCAGGCCCTCCAGGAGCCGGTTGAGGTCCTGCGAGTCCGAGCCGTCGCGGCTGATCGGCAGGCCGAGCTGCAGGCACTGCTCGCGCAGCTGGGCGATGGTGTTGATCTCGCCGTTGTGCCCGAGCAGCGAGAAGGGCTGGACGCGGCTGAAGGTGGGGTAGGTGTTCGTGGAGTAGCGGTTGTGGGCGATGATCCGCGCCGCCGCGAAGTCGGGCTCGGCCATCTCCGGGAAGAACCGCGGGATGACCTCCGGCTGCCCCTGCACCTTGTAGACCACGTCGTTCGCCGAGAAGGACGCGACGTGGCAGTCGAGCTCCCGCTCGAACTGCACCAGCGTGCGGTAGCAGGAGCGCGAGGCGGGCCGGCCGCCCTCGGGCGCCAGCGCCGACATCTGCCAGAACACCGGCGGCGTCTCGGCCGCACGGGGACCCAGGGCGGAGCGGTCGACCGTCCCCTCGCCGCAGGTGAGCACCTCGAACCCGTGCTCGGCGACGATCTCGCGCAGCCGGGCCTCCTGGGCCGCGGCGGCCTCGGGGGAGTCGAAGAAGACGTGCGCGACCACGAAGCGCGGGTCGTCGACGAGGTCCTCGTCGAGCCCGGCCGCCGCCAGCCGCCGCCGCCAGAGCGGCCGCGGGATGTCGAGCAGCAGGCCCGAGCCGTCGCCCTCGCCGTCCACGCTGCCGCTGCGGTGCACCATCATCTGGAGCGCCACCAGGGCGTGCTCGACCATCCGCCGGTCCGGCCTGCCGTCGCGCGTGGCGAACGCGGCCAGGGCGCACGCATCGTGCTCCGTGAGCTCGGGCAGCCCCGGCGGCGGGGTGGTGGCGAACGGCGGGGGCGGCAGGGTCATACGCGGCCTCGGTCCTCGTCGTGTGCGCCGTCGGTCAGGCGGTGTGCTCTCGCGTGACGGCGACGCGAACACCCATTGAAGTGAGCCGCCCGGTGCACGTCAACGGACGGGGACCTCGTTGTGATCCGCGCGATCTCGCGGGGCTCAAGTCGCGGCGGGGGATGCCGATCGACGCGGGCGTGAACGCCCCTGAGCTTACAGAGCAGGAGTACGCCCTCGTCGCCGCCGTCGCCGCCCGCGAGGCGTGGACCGACCTGTCCCGGCCGCCCACCGTCTCGGCGTCTCCGCGGACCCTGGCGGAGCAGGCGGCGGTGGTGCGGTTCGCGGCCTCGCTGCCGGCCCCCGCGCCGCGCGGCCTGGACCCGCGGCGCGCCCGCGTGCTGATGCTGGTGCTGGGCGCCGTGGGACTCGCGGCGTGCTGGTTCGTCAGCCCGGAGCGCACCGCGCTGGGCCTCCTGGTGGTGGGCCTCTTCTGCCTGGCCGGCCTGCGCCGGCGCCGGCGCGCCGCGTCCCCCGCGCTGCCCCGGTTCGGGCGCGCCTGAAGGGCCGGACGGGCTTCGGGGGCCCAGGGGCCCGGGCGGGTTACCATCGGGACGTGACCCCGGAGCGGCCCCTCGAGGAGGACCTCGCCACCACGTGCTACCGGCACCCGGGGCGCGAGACCCTCGTGCGCTGCTCCAGCTGCGAGCGGCCCATCTGCACCTCGTGCATGACCGCCGCCCCGGTCGGCATGCGGTGCCCGGACTGCGCGCGCGGCCGGGTGCCCGGCGCGGAGGGCACGGGCTCGGGGCCCCGCCGGCCCGCCCCCTGGACGCGGCGCGGGGGCGCCGGCCGGGCGCTCGGCGGCATGACCGGCGGCGGCACCACGGCGGTCGTGGTGCTCATCGCGCTGAACGTGCTCGTGTTCGTGGCCCAGCTCTCCCAGGGCGCCTCGTTCGGCTCCGGCGGCGGCGCCGGCATCATCGGCGACGGCGGGGTCCGCGCCTTCGAGGTGGCCGAGGGGGAGTGGTGGCGGCTGGTCACTGCCGGCTTCATCCACGCGGGCCTGCTGCACCTGCTCTTCAACATGTGGGCGCTCTGGATCCTGGGCGGGCCCCTCGAGGAGTACGTGGGCACGCCGCGGATGCTGCTCATCTACGCGTCGTCGGTGCTCTGGGGGTCCGCGGGGGCGCTGGTGCTGTCGCCGGACGCGCTCACGGTGGGGGCCTCGGGCGGCGTGTTCGGCCTCATGGGGGCCCTGCTGGTGCTCTCGCGCCAGCGCGGCATGGAGATGATGGCCAGCGGGATCGGCGGCCTGCTGCTGATCAACCTGCTGATCACGTTCGCGATCCCCGGCATCTCGATCGGCGGACACCTCGGGGGCCTGGCGGGCGGCGCCGCGGCCGCGCTGGTGCTCGGCCGCTTCGGCCGCGGCCACATCGCCTACAGCCGCTTCACCCCGGTCGTCGCGGCGGGCGCCGGGCTGCTGCTGGCCGCCGCCGTGCTGGTCTCGCTGGCCGCCGCGCAGGGCCTCATCTGACGCGTGCACCCCCGTCGCCGGCGGGGGTGTTGCAGGATCTGAAACCCCTTCCGCTTCACGCGGGTGGTCCTGTGCGCCACACTGCCTGGGTGCGCCGTCCGGCGCACGCCCGGCGTGTCGACCGGACCCGCGAGGGGGTGTGTTCGAGATCGGGAACGCGCTGCGTGAGGCGCGCCGTCGCCAGGGGCTCGACCTCGCCGCATGCGAGCAGGCCACCAAGATCCGCGCCAAGTACCTCATGGCGCTGGAGGAGGAGCGGTTCGAGGCCCTGCCCGAGCCGGCGTACGTGCGCGGCATGCTGCGGGCCTACGCGGACTTCCTCGACGTGGACTCCGCCCCCGTGCTGCAGGAGTACGCCCACCGCTCCGGCGGGACGACGACTGCGACGCCGGACACCGTCCACGCCGCGCCGCGGCGCCGCGGACGCTCCGGCGGCCGGCCGGTGCGCGGCCGCCGGCGGCGGGGCGGGGTCGACGCGCGGCTCGTGTGGCTGTCGGTCGGGGGGGTCGGCGCCGCCGCGGCCATCATCTGGCTGGGCGCCTCCGGGGGTCCCGAGCCGGTGGCCCCGCTCGCGCCCCTGCCCACGGCGACCGTGGCGCAGCGGCCGCCCGCCGTGACGCCGCCGCCGGTCACCACCGCCCCCACCCGCAGGGCGCCGCCGGCCGCGACGGCCTCCGGCCTGCGCCTGGTGGGACGCGGCGGCGGCTCGTGGGTGCAGGTGCGCGCCGGGGGTGCCGACGGGCGCGTGCTCTTCGAGGGCGAGCTGGAGGCCGGCCGCAGCCGGCGCTTCCCGCTGGGGACCGGGCTCTGGATGCGGGTGGGCTGGGGGCCGGGCCTCCGTGCGACCGTCGCGGGCCGGCCCGCGACGCTGCCGTCGGGCACGGGCGAGGTCGTGGTCACCCGGGCCGGGGTGCGGCCCGCGGAGGCCTAGCCGGTCCTAGGCCGGGAGCCGCACCTCGTGCACGGTCTCGATGAGGCCGGCGACCAGGTCGATGCAGGCGCGCACGTCGTCCGGATGGACGGCCTCGACGCTGGAGTGCCCGTAGCGCTGGGGGATCGACACGCACCCCGCCAGGGCGCCCTCGCCGGCGAGCTGCAGCGACTGCGTGTCCGTGCCGCCCTTGTCCGACACGTGGAACTGGTGCGGGATCTCCCGGTCGCGGGCGATGCGCTCCAGCAGCTCCACGAGCGCCACGGCGCCGATCGCGCTCGCGTCCATCACCCGGATCGCGGCGCCCCGGCCCAGCTTGGTGCCGCCCGGGCCGCGCACGCCGGGGCCGTCGCCCGAGGGGCAGGTGTCGATCGCGAGCCCCACGTCGGGGCGGACGCGGGAGGCGGCGACCCGGGCGCCGCGCAGGCCCACCTCCTCCTGCACCGTGGCGGCGGCGACCACGTACGCCTGCGACGGGCCCGCCTGGCGCATCGCCTCCAGCATCACGAACACGCCCACCCGGTCGTCGAGGCTCTTGGCGGTGAGCAGGTCGCCCAGGGGCTGGAGCCGCCGCGTGCGGGTGACCACGTCGCCGGCGCGCACCAGCTCCCGCACGCGCTCGGCGGGCAGGCCGAGGTCGATGACCAGGTCCTGCAGCTTCGGGGCCCGGTTGCGGGCCTCCTGGTCGAGCACGTGCACAGGGGGCGTCCCCACCACGCCCTCCAGGGGCTCGCGGCCGTGCACGCGGACCGTCTGACTCACGAGCGTGCGCGCGTCCCAGCCGCCGAGCGGGATGAACCGGACGAACCCGCTGTCCTCGACGGCCGTCACCATCAGGCCGATCTCGTCCATGTGCGCCGCCAGCATCAGGCGCAGCGGGTCGCCGCCGGCGGCCGGCGCGCGGTGGCCGAGGAGACCGCCGAGCGGGTCCGTCTCGACCCGGTCGCACACGGCCTCCAGCTCGGGCCGCACGATCGCGGCGACCTCCGCCTCGCGGCCGGGCGCGCCGTGGGCCTCGGCGAGCCGCGTCAGCAGTTCGATGCGCATGGCGGCGGACTCTAGAGGGCGCTCGGCGCGCCGGAGGACGGACCGGCGGCGGGCCCCGGCGGACGGGCGGGCCCGGCCCCGAGCGGGGGCGGATCCACCGTGGGGCGCGGCCCACCGGCGTCCCACCGGGCGAACGCGGCCGCGATGCCGGGGTGCGCGGCCCGCAGCGGCGCGAGGTCGAGGCCCAGCAGCGCCTCCTCCGGCACGGGCCGCCGCAGCCGGCCCCATGCCCGCTCCAGCAGCACGCGGGCGCCGTGCGGGTTGCCGCGCCGGTGGTGCTCCAGCGCCACGACCCACTGGATGAGCCCGTGCAGCAGCACCATCAGGCGGTCGTCCGGGCGCCGCCGCCACACCGTCTCGAGCACCTCGTGGGCGTCGAACCAGCGCCCCGCCCGATACAGGGCGAGGAACCGCGCTACGGCGAGCGCGGTGGCGGGTCCGACGGCCGCGTCGCCGTCAGGAGCGGATGCGGATCGATCGGCGTGCCCCCCCGGGTCCATGCGACCGCCACGGTACCCACCGACCGCCCGAGCGGCGCTCCGGCCCGCACGGCCGCACCATGACGGACGCCGTCGGCGTAGCCCGCGAGCGGCCCGTACCCGACCCGGTCGCCGTCCGCGCGCACGACCCAGAAGGCCACCCCGGCCGCCCGCTCGGGCAGCGACGCCGCCTGGAGGCGGCCGTCGGTGGCGGCCACCACGTGCGCGTCGGGGGCGGTGGCCAGCGTCACGGTGAGCAGCCCGTCGCGCGCCGCGCGGGCAGGCCCGTAGCGGACCTCGCCGCCGGGCGGCACGGCCACGGGGAACGCGAACGGGGCGATCGCCGCGGGCAGCCCGGACTGCGGGTCGCCGCCCTCCGCGGCCGCCGGCCCGCGTGCGGCGGGGGTGGCCCCGGCCCACATCACCACGACGGGGCGTCCGCGCCCCGCGGCCGGCGCGCCGCGGGCCACGACGGTGTCGGGGGCGCAGAGGGCGAGGGGCGCCTGCACCGAGAGCAGCACCGGCCGGAGGGGGTCGCCGCCCAGGGCCGCGTAGTAGCGCGAGACGCCGGCCGTCCAGTGGGCGTTGAGACCCCGGGGATCGTTGAGGGCGCCCACCGGCGCCCACTTCGACGCGATCAGGGGGATGGTGGACCGGCCCTCGCCGACGTACCAGCGGTCCAGCAGGCGGGCGGCGAAGCGGATCGCGTCCGCGGAGGTGCGGTACCGGAGGTGGGGGCCCAGCCCGAACGGGTTGTTGATCGCCGCCGCCGGCCCGTACGTCATCAGCATGGTCTCGTGCGCCGCGATGGCGACCAGGGCGCGCGGGTCGATGTCGGCGGCGACGCCCGCGCGCACGAACACCGCCCCCCGTCCCGCGAGCGGGCTGCCGGCCTCCGTGAGCACCGCGTCGATGGCGGCCGCGTCCGTGGGCCCCACGCAGCGCAGCCGGTCGTTGGCGGCGGCGGGGGTGGGAGCGGGGGCGGTGACCGGCGCCGTCACGGCACCGGCGGCCACGGCGGGCCCGGCGAGCGCGAGCAGGGCGACGGCCGCGCGGAGGCGGATCGGGGGTCGGGGCCGGCGCGGCATCGGGCCCGAGTGTAGATGCCCCGGCCGGCGGCGCCCGCGGCGCCCGTCACGACCGGCGACGGGTAGCCTGCGCCGGTGACCCCGACCCCCACCGGACGGCCCTCCCCTCGGCTCGGCCTCGTCCTGGCCGCCGTCGCCATCGCCCTGTTCCTGCTGCAGATCGTGGCGCTCGCGCTGGGGTGGATCGAGGTGGCCCTCGCCTGCGCCGCGCTGTTCGTGGTGGCGTGGTTCGTGCTGCGCGCCCGCCTGCGCGGCGCGCGCTAGTCGCCGCCCAGCCGCGCGAGGCCCGTGAGGGCCCAGACCGACAGCACCGCCAGCACCCCGGCGCCCGCCAGCAGCCCCGGGTAGACGTCCCCCCAGGTGACGCCGCCGAGCTCCACGGCGCGCGAGGCCTCCAGGATCCGGGTGACCGGGTTCCAGTCGGCGATGGTCCGCAGCCACCCCTGCTGCAGCTCCCGGGGGGCGTAGGCCACCGAGGTGAAGATGCTCACGAACACGGCGAGCTGCATGAGCGGCGCCGACTGAACCGTGCGCGTCCGCAGGGCAACGCCCATCGACCAGCACGCGGTCGCCATCGCCCACAGCATGGCCAGCACGTAGACCACGAGCGTGCCGATGACGCCGGGGAGTCCCACCCCGCCGATCAGCCCCGCCACCAGCACGACCGTGGTGGTGAACAGGCTGCGCAGCGCGGCGGCGGTGAAGGGCCCGGCGACCAGGCTGATCCGCGGCGCGGGGCTCGAGACGAGCCGGTCCACGAAGCCGCCCTCGATGTCGCGCGCCAGCGTCATGCCGGCGTTGACGCCGGCGAAGCCGGCACCCATCAGCGTGGCGAAGGGCAGCACGAAGGCCAGGTAGCTGCTGGTGCCGATGGGGAGCGTCCCGACGCCGTGGAAGGCGCCGGAGGTCGCGATGAGGATGAACAGCGGCATCACCAGCGACGGGATGAACACCGAGGGCATCCGGCGCACCAGCAGCAGCGCCCGCCATGCCAGCAGGCCGCTCACGGCGCCCGCATGCCGCATGCCGCCCACTAGGCCTCCCCCAGCCGGCGCCGCAGGATCAGGCCGCTGAGCCCCACGGTGATGGCGGCCATGCCGGCGATCACGGCGAGCGAGACGCCCGCGGCGCCCCAGTCGAGCCCCTCGATCACCTGCGCGCGCATGCCCTCGACGAGGTGCGAGACCGGGTTCACGTCCGCGACCGCCCGGAACCAGCCGGTCATGGTCTCCCGGGGGAAGAAGGCCGACGAGAAGAAGATCAGCGCGAAGAACAGGGGGAACATCCCCTGCACCGCCTCGGCCGAGCGCGTGCGCAGGGCCAACAGGATGCCCAGCCCGCCGATCGGCACGGCCAGCAGCCCCGACAGCGCGAGCAGCACCAGCGCGCCGGCGACGCCGCCCTTGACCTCGGCGCCGAAGGCGAGGGCGATCCCCAGGAACAGCACGGCCTGGACCAGGGCCAGCACCACCCCGCCCAGCAGGCGGCCGGCCAGCAGCGCGGTGCGCGACGCCGGCGAGGACACCAGCCGGTCGAAGAAGCCCCGCTCCATGTCGGCCGCGAAGAAGGCCCCGGAGCTGACGCCGCTGATCAGCACGCCCTGGAACACCGTGCCCGACACCACGAAGTCCAGGAAGCCGTCCACCCGGGGGAAGCCGGGGATGGCGCCGATCCCGCGGTCGAACGAGGCGGTGAAGATCGCCATCAGCACCAGCGGGAAGAACAGCGCCGGGAACCAGGCCTGGGGGAACCGCAGGGTCCCGAGGATCGCCCGCCGCGCGAGCGCCCCGGTCTGCCGCAGGGCGAGGGCGTTCACCCGCGCCGTCCGGCCGACGCCCGGGCCCGGCGCCCGCGCCGTCCGGCCGGCGGTGCGGCAGCCGGCGCGCCGTCCGCGTCGCCCTCCAGGCGCCGGCCGGTCTTGGCGACGAAGACGTCGTCGAGGGAGGGGAGGGTCAGGTCGAGCGCCCCCGTCGGGATGCCGGCTCCGTCCAGCGCCCGCACCACCTCGGCCACCCGCGCGGCGCCGCCGGCGAGTCGCACGGAGGCGGATCCGGGTCGCGCCGGTGCGGGGGGCCCGAACGCGGCGAGGACGCCCTGGGCCTCGTCGACCCGGGTGGGGTCGAGGGGGGTGACCACCAGAGCGGGGTCGCCAACCTCGGCCTTGAGGGACGCCGGGGTGCCCTCCGCCACGATCCGGCCGCCGTCGATGATGCCGACGCGCTCGGCGAGCTGGTCGGCCTCCTCCAGGTACTGGGTGGTGAGGAACACGGTGGTGCCCGCCTCGCGGTTGAGCCGGCGCACCTCCTCCCACAGGGCGATGCGCGACGTGGGGTCCAGCCCGGTGGTGGGCTCGTCCAGGAACAGCACGACCGGGGCGTGCACCAGCGCGAGCGCCAGGTCGAGGCGCCGCCGCATGCCGCCGGAGTAGGTGCCGACGCGCCGGTCGGCGGCGTCCGTGAGACCCACCCGGTCCAGCAGCTCCTCGGCCCGCGCGCGGCCCCCGGCGCGCGGCAGTCCGTGGAGCACGCCCTGCAGCCGCAGCAGCTCGCGGCCGGTCATGAAGGGGTCGATGGCGGCGTCCTGCAGCGCGACGCCGATGGAGCGGCGCACGCCTGCCGCGTCGGCGACCACGTCGAAGCCCGCCACGCGGGCGTGGCCGCCGGTCGGCTTGAGCAGCGTGCACAGCATCCGCACGGTCGTGCTCTTGCCCGCCCCGTTCGGCCCCAGGAAGCCGTACACCTCGCCGGTCCGGACGACGAGATCGACGCCGTCCACGGCGCGGATGCCGCCCTTGAACTCCCGCACCAGCCCCTCGGCCACGACCGCCTCGTCCACGCGCCCTCCTCGCCCGACTCGACCGGCCGGTCACTGTAGCCCGGGGCCGCTACCATGCGGCCGATGGCGGACGGATCCGACCACCGCGAGGACCCCCGCGCGCGCATCGCGCGCCTCGAGGCGGAGCTGTCGCGTCTCCTCCAGGGGCGCGACCTGGCGGCCGACGGCGACGAGCGCTCCGACGGGCACCACCACCCCGCCGAGGCGGCCACCGACGCCGAGTACCGCGAGAAGCTGCTCCGCGACCGCCTGCAGCTGACCCAGCAGCTCGAGCGGCTGCGCGCCGCGCAGAGCGCCATCGAGCAGGGCACCTACGGGGTCTGCGTGGACTGCGGGGAACCCATCTCGCCCGGCCGGCTGCGGGCCGTCCCGGACGCGGTGCGCTGCGTGCCGTGCCAGAGCACGGCGGCGCGGCGCCGCTGAGCGCCGCCTAGCGCACCGCGGGGGCGGTCGCGGGCTCCCGGGCGGGCGCCGCCTCCCTCTCCGGGGCGGTCGCGCGCCGCGGCGCGCCGGGGCCGGGTGCGGCCGGCACCGCACGCGGCGGCCGGGCGAGCGCATGCCCCACGGCGACCCCGAGGGCCCACACGAGCCCGGCGAGGGACACGTGCACGGTGACCACCTCCCAGGGCAGGCGGGTGCGGTACTGGATCTCCCCCACGGCCACCTGCAGCGCCAGCAGGGGCAGCAGCACCGCCATGAGGCGCCCGGCCCACGGGTCGCGCGCCCGCTCCCGCCACAGCCACACGCCGAGCACCGCCATGAGCACCAGCAGCGCGCCCACGGCCCGCACGTGCACCCACACCGCCTGGTCCAGCTGCCCGAAGCGCGCCACCACCGCCGAGTCCCCGGAGTGGGGGCCGGCCGCCGTGACCAGCACGCCGGTCACCAGCACCGCCGCCAGGGACAGCGTCGCGAGCACCGCGAAGGGGCCCCGGCGCCGGTCCCATGCGCGCCGCCGGCCGGCCAGGTGGTCGCGCAGCCCCACGAGGGTGAGCACGCCGGCGGCCAGCGCCGCCATGGAGAGCAGGAAGTGGCTGCCCACCATCAGCGGGTGCAGGTCCGACAGCACCGTCAGCCCCCCGAGCGGGACCTGGCCCACGGTCATGGCCGCGGCGGCCGCCGACGCGCGACGCGCCAGGGCCGGGCGGGCGGGCAGCCGCCGCACCACCAGCCACGTGAGGACGGCCAGCAGCATGACCACGGCCGAGAACAGGCGGTTCGAGTACTCGATGGCCGCGTGCGCGCCGCTCTGCGGTACCACGCCGCCGTCGCAGAGCGGCCAGTCCGGGCAGCCCAGGCCGGAGCCGGTGAGGCGGACCAGCGCGCCGCTCGGGACGATCAGCCACAGCCCGGCGAGGGTCACCAGCGCCAGCGTGGCGGCGCCGCCCTCGCCGACCGCCGGCGGCCGGAGGCGGGCGGGGAGACCCCGCATCCCGCGGCGCGCGCGCCCGGCGGCGGTGGCTGGCTCGGGGGGCGTCACGACGGGGTCATGGTAGCGTCGGCCCCGGTGACCCCGGACGTGTCAGAGGTCGCCGGCGGCCGGGCCGACCGGCCGGCGCCCGGGCCCACCGGCCCCGGCGCGGCGGCGCGGTGGCGGCAGCAGGCGGCGCGCATCCTCGGCGGGCTCGTGATCGCCGCGGCACTGGTGCTGGCGGCCCTCTTCGGCGCCCGATCGGGCATCCCCGACGAGCGCCTCGTCCCCGCCGCCGCGGACCTGCACGGGCTGGAGGCGACGCTGCCCGTCACCGGGCCGCCCCCCGTGGTCGGCGGGCAGCGATTCCCGGCCCTCGACGCGCACGGCTGGGCCGTGGTGGGCGGCCGCCGGGACCGCGTGGGCGGGCGCGACGCCCTGACCGCGTTCTACGCCGGCGCGGACGGACGGCGGCTGGCCCTGACGATCCTGTCGGGGCAGCCCCTGCGGCCGCCGCCGGGCAGCCGGATCGTGCGCCGGGAGGGGCTGGTGCTGGCACGGTCGACGGACGGCGACCGGGTGATCGTGTCGTGGCGGCGGGCCGGGCGCACGGCGGTGCTGTCGGGGGTCGCGGCCGCGCCCGACGAGCTGGTCGACCTCGCGCGCGCGGCGACACCGCGTCGCCGCAGATAGCGGACTTTTTCCGTGCCCGCGCGTCACAGTTCCGGCCGGTTCCGGTCGATGGGGGGTGCAGACCCCCCACGACCTCCGGAGAGGGACCGTGCTCGACGCACAGGTGCGCCGTCTGGCCTTCAGCTTCGTCACCACGTTCCTCGCGCTGATCGCGATCCATCAGGCCATCCACTAGGCGCCCGCCGGAGGGCGCGGCCCGGGCCCCTGGTCCTCGCGCTGCTCGCCCTGGCCGTCCTGCTGGCGGCCGCGACGACGGCGAGCGGGCAGGCCCGCCTCGTGGACGTGCGCCCGGGGGAGGGGGTGCTGCGCCTGGCCTTCGACACGCCGGTCGAGGAGCGGTTCCTCGAGGTGCGGGCGGAGGCCCGTGACGGCCGGGCGGTGTCCGGCGCGCCGCGCGTGGACCCCGGGGATCCCGAGGTGGTGCTGCTGCCCGTCGCCGGCGGCGCCGCGTCGGCCCGCGTGCGGTGGCGGGTGCTGTCGCGGGACGGGCACGTCACGGCCGGTGCCACGACGCCGGGCGCCGGAGTGCCGTCCACCACCGCGGCGCGCGTCAGTGCCGCGGCGGGCCGCATCGCCGTGGTCGCCGGCCTGGTGCTGGTGCTGGGCCTGGTGGTGCTGCGGGCCGGGGTCGTCGGCCCCGCCTGGGCGCAGGGCGGCATCGCCCGCCCCGGCCGCGGCGACGCCGACGCGTTCCGCGTCCGGGCGGCGGCGGCGCTCGTGCCGGCGCTGCCCGGCTGGTGGCGCCTGTGGTGGGCCGGGGCGGCCCTCGCCGCGGCCGGCGCCGCCCTGACGGCCGTCGCCACGCTCGCCGGGCTGCGCTCCGCCGCGGTGTGGGACCTGGTCGCGCACACCCGGCTGGGCAACGCCCTGGCGGTCGTCCTCGTGGCGGTCGCGCTGGCCGCGCTGGCCGCGCGGGCGGTTGGGCGACGGGCTCCGGAGGCGGACCCCGGCATGGGGGCCGCGCCGGCCGCCCTGATGGGGGTGCCCGCCGCCGCGGGGCTGGTCGCGGTGTCGTGGTCCGGCCACGCCGCCACCGGCGGCGACGTCGCCCTGAACGTCCTGCTGGACGCCGTGCACAACGGCGCCACCGCCGCCTGGATCGGCGGGCTGGCGGGCCTGGTGGTGCTGCTCGACCGCGCCGCCCGGCGCCTGGACGCCGCCGACCGGGTGCGTCTCTCGGCGGCCGCCGTGGTGCGCTTCTCCGCGCTCGGGGTGGGGGCGGTGGCGACCCTGGCCGTCACCGGCGTGTACCGGGCGCTCGCGGAGCTGGGCGCGCTCGGGGACCTGGTGTCCACCGGGTACGGCGTCGCGCTGCTCGTCAAGCTGGGCCTGTTCGCGCTGATGCTCGGCGTGGCGGGCTACAACCGCCTGGTGCTCCACGTCCGGCTGGAGCGCGCCGCCCTCGGGCTGGACCCGGGTGACCGCGGCGCGTCGGCCGCGCTCGGCCGGAGCGTGCGGGCGGAGCTCGTGCTGGCCGCCGCGCTGCTGGTCGCCGTGGCGGTGCTGGTGGGCACCGCGCCCCCGCGGTCCTGAGGCCGGGCGGCCGCCCGGGGCGCCTGCTCCGGTACATTGCGCCGGTGATCGACGCCGACGTCGTACGCCACGTGGCCCGGCTGGCGCGGCTCGCGCTCGGCCCGGAGGAGGTCGAGACGATGCGCCGCGAGCTGTCGGGCATCCTCGACCACGTGGACCAGGTGCAGGAGCTCGACCTGTCGCAGGTGCCGCCGACGACCCACGTGATCCGGGTGCAGAACGTGCTGCGCGAGGACGTGCCGCACACGAGCCTGCCCGCCGACCTGGCCCTGCGCGAGGCGCCGGCGGTGGTCTCGGACGGGTTCGCCGTCGGGCGCATGGGCGCGTGACGGCGCTCACCGACCTCACCGCCCGGGACGCCATCGCCACGGTCCGCCGCCGGGAGGCCAGCGCGGAGGACCTGGTGCGCGCCCACCTCGACCGGTGCGCGGACGACCGCTGGAACAGCTTCCTGGCCCTCGACGCCGACCGGGCGCTCGCGCGGGCCCGTGAGATCGACTCCATGCCCGAGCCGCCGCCGCTGGCCGGCGTGCCGGTGGCCGTCAAGGACGCGCTGTCCACGCGCGACCTCACGACCACGGCGGGCTCGCGCATCCTGGAGGGCTTCACGCCGGTCTACACCGCGACCTGCGTGGACCGGCTGGAGCGGGCCGGCGCAATCGTGATCGGCAAGACCAACATGGACGAGTTCGCCATGGGGTCGTCCACCGAGAACTCGGCCTACGGGCCGACCCTGAACCCCTGGGACGACGGGCGCGTCCCCGGCGGATCCAGCGGGGGCTCCGCCGCGTGCGTCGCGGCCCGCCAGGCGCCCTGGTCGCTCGGCAGCGACACGGGCGGCTCCATCCGGCAGCCCGCCGCCCTGTGCGGCATCGTGGGCCTCAAGCCCACCTACGGGGCGGTGTCGCGGTACGGCCTGATCGCCTTCGCGTCCTCGCTCGACCAGGTGGGCCCGTTCGCCCGCACCGTGGGCGACGCCGCCCTGCTGCTGGGCGCGATGGTCGGGCACGACCCCTGCGACAGCACCTCGCTGGACTGGCCCGACCCCGTCGCGCTGCCCGAGGCCGAGCGCCTCGACGGGGTGCGCCTGGGCGTGGTGGAGGAGCTGATGGGGGAGGGGGTCGAGCCCGGCGTGCGCGACGCCGTGCGCGCGGCGCTGGCCCGCGCGGAGGAGCTGGGCGCGGAGGTGCGCCCGGTGGAGCTGCCGAACTCCCGGTACGGCCTCGCGACGTACTACCTGATCGCCCCGGCCGAGTGCTCGGCGAACCTCGCGCGCTTCGACGGCATCCGGTACGGCCACCGCACCCCGGACGCGGACGACCTGCTGGAGCACTACGAGCGCACCCGCGCGGAGGGCTTCGGCCCCGAGGTGAAGCGGCGCATCATGCTCGGTACGTTCGCCCTGGCCAGCGGCTACTACGACGCGTACTACGCGCAGGCCCAGCGGGTGCGCACGCTGATCGTCCGCGACTTCGAGCGCGCGTTCGCCGACGTCGACCTGGTGGTGTCGCCAACGTCGCCCACGGTGGCCTTCCGGCTGGGCGAGCGCACCGCCGACCCGCTGGCGATGTACCTGTCGGACGTCTGCACGATCCCGGTCAGCCTGGCCGGGCTGCCCTCGATCTCGATCCCCTGCGGGCTCTCGGAGGGGCTGCCGGTCGGCCTGCAGCTCGCCGGGCCGGCCTTCTCCGAGAACACGCTGCTCGCGGCCGCGCACGCCCTGGAGGCGGCGATCGGCTTCGAGACGCGCCCGCCCGGACTCGCCTAGGAGGTGGCGATGGCGACCGCCGACGCGACCGCCCCGGCCTACGAGGCGGTCATCGGACTGGAGATCCACGCGCAGCTGCGCACCCGCACGAAGATGTTCTGCGGCTGCGCCCTGTCGTTCGGCGACCCGCCGAACACCCACACGTGCCCGGTGTGCCTGGCGCACCCCGGCGCCCTGCCGGTGGTGAACGCCGAGGCCATCCGCCTGGCCGTGGTCGCGGGGCACGCCCTGCAGTGCGAGATCGCCCCCAGCTCGATCTTCCACCGCAAGAACTACTTCTATCCGGACCTGCCCAAGGCGTACCAGATCAGCCAGTACGACGAGCCGATCTGCCGCGGCGGGCGCTTCCGGTACCTCACCGAGGACGGGGAGCGCACGATCGGGATCACCCGGGCCCACCTGGAGGAGGACGCCGCCAAGCTGCTGCACCTCGGGGGCGACGGGCGGCGGGCGGGCGCGCAGCAGTCGGCCGTGGACTTCAACCGCGGCGGCACGCCCCTGCTGGAGATCGTCACCGAGCCGGAGCTGCGCAGCGCGGCCGAGGCGGGCCAGTTCCTGAAGCAGCTGCGGCAGACGCTGGTCCAGCTGGGCGTCACCGACGGCAACATGGAGCAGGGGTCGCTCCGGGCCGACGCCAACATCAGCATCCGGCCCGTGGGCGGCACGGGGCTCGGCACCAAGACCGAGCTCAAGAACATGAACAGCTTCACGTTCCTGGAGCGCGGGATCACCGCCGAGATCGCCCGGCAGACGGAGGTGGTGCGCGGGGGCGGCCGGGTGGTGCAGGAGACGCTGCACTACGAGCCGGCGACGGGGGAGATCCACCCGCTCCGCTCCAAGGAGGAGGCCCACGACTACCGCTACTTCCCGGAGCCGGACCTGGTGCCCGTGGTGCCGGACCCGGCGTGGGTGGCGGAGCTCGCCGCGACGCTGCCCGAGCTGCCCGTCGACCGCCGGGAGCGCTGGAGCCGCGACTGGGGCCTCACCTACGAGGATGCGGAGGTGCTGTCCGAGACGCCCGAGCTCGCCGGGTACTTCGAGCGGGTCGCCGCGCTGGCGCCTCCCAAGAGCGCGGCCAACTGGGTGCGGGGCGAGCTGCGGGCCCAGCTGCGCGAGCGCGGCGAGGAGCCCTGGGAGAGCAGCGTCAGCCCGGAGGCGCTCGCCGAGGTGATCGCGATGGTCGAGGCCCGCGAGGTCTCCATGCCCAACGCCAAGGCCGTCCTGGCCGAGGTGATCGCCGCCGGCGCGGCCCCGCGCGAGGTGGTCGCGGCCCGCGGTCTCGGCGCGATCAGCGACGAGGGCGCCCTCGTGGAGCTGGTGGACCGGCTCCTCGCCGACAACCCGGCGCAGGCGCAGCAGTTGCGCGACGGGCGCGACAAGGTGGTGGGCTACTTCGTGGGACAGGCGATGAAGGCGACCGGGGGCCGGGCCGACCCCGGCCGGGTCGGGGAGCTGGTGCGGGAGCGCGTCGCCGGGGTATAGCTCGTGACGGTGCCCACCCCCCATCACCGAAAGGCATCGCCATGAGCTTCGAGATCAGCCCGATCGCCGGCGCCGGCGAGCAGAACGCCTTCCGCATCGCCGACCGGCGCCCCGCCACCACCCTCGCGGACCTCGCCCCCGAGTACCGGCAGCTCATCGACGGCGCCTACATCGCCGTGCTGGCGACGCACGACGCCAAGGGCCGCATCCAGCTGACCCCCATGTGGTTCCGCGCGCACGCCGACGGCGAGCACGTCGAGCTGAACACGGTCAAGGGCCGCGCGAAGTACCGCCACATGAAGGCGAACCCGCAGGTGACCGTGCAGATCATCAACAACCAGAACCCGTACCACTGGGTCACGATCTACGCGCGCGTCGACGACCTCATCGAGGAGTCCGACCCGGAGCGCGGGCGGCTCGCCACCGCGTCCATCGACGACCTCGCCGAGCTGTACCTCGGGCAGCGGCCCTACCCGCTGCGGGTGGAGGGCGAGGAGCGGGCCCTGTTCCTGGCGCGGCCCACGCAGATCGTCACCTTCGGCCAGCCCTGAGCGGCCCGTGGCGCCGCGGGTCGCCGTCGTCGGGGGGTCGCTGGGTGGCCTGACGGCCGCCCTGATGCTGCGCGACCTGGGCTGCGAGGTCGACGTCTACGAGCGCAGCCCGGCCGAGCTGTCCGGCTTCGGCGCGGGGATCGTGGTGCACCCCGAGACCGTCCGGTACCTGGTGGCGCACGGGGTGGCCCTGGAGGGGATCAGCGCCGGGGCGCCCGTGGTGCGGTGGCTCGGCGCGGACGGGACCACCCTGCACGAGGAGCGCCGCCCCCACCGCTTCACGGCGTGGAGCACCCTGTACCGGGGGCTGCTGGAGCTGTTCGGCCGCGAGCGCTACCACCAGGGCGAGCCGTTCGTGGGGCTGCGCCAGGACGGGGACGGCGTGGAGGCCCGCTTCGCCACGGGCACCGTCGTCCGGGCGGACCTGCTGGTCTGCGCCGACGGGGTGCTGTCCACGGCGCGGCGCCGCCTCGCCCCGGAGGTGGAGCCGCGCTACGCGGGCTACGTCGGCTGGCGGGGCACGGTGGAGGAGGGGGCGCTATCCCCGGACACGTTCCGCACCCTCTACGGGGCGCTGTCGTACGCGCGCCACGACGGGGGCCACATCGTGGCGTACCCGATCCCGAACCTGGACGGCTCGGTGGACGTCGGCAGCCGGCTCATGAACTACGTCTGGTACCGCAACGTGCCCCCGGGCCCGGAACTCGACGAGCTCATGACCGACCGCACCGGCCTGCCGCGCCCGATCTCCCTGCACCCGGGGTCGGTGCAGGACCGGTACGTCGACGAGCTGCGCGAGGCCGCCGCCCGCGACCTGCCGCCCCCGCTGGCCGAGATGGTGGTGCGCACCCCGCAGCCCTTCGTGCAGGCGATCGTGGACGTGGAGACGCCCCGGCTGGTGCACGGACGCGTCTGCATGATGGGCGACGCCGCGTTCGCGGCCCGGCCGCACGCCGCCGCCGGCACCGCCAAGGCCGCCCACAACGCCCGCGCGCTCGCCGAGGCCCTGGCGGCCGAGGACATGGACGTGCCGCGCGCCCTGGCGCGCTGGGAGCCGGGGCAGGTGGCGCTCGGCCGCTCCCTGGTGGAGCGCACCCGCGCGATCGGGGACCGCAGCCAGTTCGGCGCCGGGTGGACCCCCGGCGACCCCGCGATCCGCTTCGGGCTCCACCGTCCCGGCGACCACGACCCGGACGGCTGACGCCGCGGGGGCACGCCCGGCCGGCCGGCCGCGGCCGTATATGCTCCCCGGCCGTGAACCACACCCTCTCCGTCCTGGTCGAGAACCGGCCCGGCGTGCTGTCGCGCGTCTCGGGCATGTTCACGCGCCGCGGCTTCAACATCGACTCGCTCACGGTGAGCCCCACCGAGGACCCCGCCCGGTCCCGGATGACGATCTCCGTGGACGCGTCCCGCTTCCCGGTCGAGCAGATCACGAAGCAGCTGGACAAGCTCATCAACGTGATCAAGATCCGCGACCTCGACCCGGGCAACGCGGTGTCCCGCGAGCTCGCCCTAATGAAGGTGCGCACCGAGCCGGGGCGCCGGGGCGAGATCATCGAGCTGGTCGAGATCTTCGGGGCCACCATCGTCGACGTGACGCCGGCGCACCTCACCGTCCAGATCACCGGCGCCAGCGACGAGCTGGTGCGGTTCGAGGAGCTGCTGCGCCCCTACGGGCTGATCGAGCTCGTCAAGACCGGCGTCGTCGCGCTCGGGCGGGGCGAGGCCACCACCTGACCGTCCGGGGCACGGCGGCCCGCCGCGCCCCCGGGGCCGCGCGCCCCGCCTCTACCCGGGAGACCGCATGTTCTACGACGACGACGCCGACCTCGACCTGCTCCGCGGCAGGACCGTGGCCATCATCGGCTTCGGCAGCCAGGGTCACGCCCACGCGCTGAACCTGCGCGACTCGGGGGTCGACGTCGTGGTCGGCCTCCGCGAGGGCAGCGCCTCGGCCGGCCAGGCCGCCGAGGCGGGCCTCACCGTGCTGTCGCCGGCCGAGGCCGCCGCCCGCGCCGACCTCGTGATGATGCTGGTGCCCGACGAGAACATGGGCGACATCTACGCGCAGCACATCGCCCCGGGCCTGCAGCCGGGGAACACGCTGCTGTTCGCGCACGGCTTCGCCATCCACTTCGGGCAGGTGCTCGCGCCCGAGGGCGTCGACGTGGTGATGGCCGCCCCCAAGGGCCCCGGGCACCTCGTCCGCCGCACCTACGCGGAGGGCGCGGGGACACCCGGCCTCGTCGCCGTGCACCAGGACGCCACGGGCGGCGCGATGCAGACGGTGCTGGCGTACGCCAAGGGCATCGGCTGCACGCGCGCGGGCGTCATCCAGACGACCTTCGCCGAGGAGACCGAGACCGACCTGTTCGGCGAGCAGGTGGTGCTGTGCGGCGGCCTCACGGAGCTGGTGCGGGCGGGCTTCGACACCCTGGTCGAGGCCGGCTACCAGCCCGAGCTGGCGTACTTCGAGTGCCTGCACGAGGTCAAGCTGATCGTCGACCTCATGTACGAGAAGGGCATCAGCGGGATGCGGTACTCGATCTCGAACACCGCCGAGTACGGCGACCTCACCCGCGGCAAGCGCATCGTCACCGAGGAGACGCGCGCGGAGATGCGGCGCATCCTGCGGGAGATCCAGAACGGCGAGTTCGCCCGCGAGTGGCTGCTGGAGAACCGGTCCGGCCGGCCCGTGTTCAACGCGGTGGCGCGCCGCGAGGCCGAGCACCCCATCGAGGAGGTCGGGCGCACCCTCCGCGGCATGATGAGCTGGATCGACACCGGGTTCTCGGCCCGCTGATGGGGAGCGACCGGCGGCCGGACCTCCGGGTCCTGGTGTGCGAGCCCCTGGCCGAGGCCGGGGTGGCCCTGCTCGAGGAGCGCTTCGACGTCACGTCCGGCGTGGGCTGGTCGCGCGACGAGCTGATGGAGCGCGTGGACGGGTACGACGCCATCGTCGTGCGCAGCGCGACCAAGGTGACCGCCGACCTGATCGCCGCCGCCACCCGCCTCAAGGTGGTCGGGCGCGCGGGCACCGGCGTGGACAACGTCGACGTCCCCGCCGCCACGCGGCGCGGGATCATCGTCTGCAACGCGGCCGGCTCGAACGCGCTGTCGGCGGCGGAGCACACGGTCGCCCTGCTGCTGGCCCAGGCGCGCAACGTGGCGCAGGCGCACGCGGCGCTGGTGGAGGGCCGCTGGGAGCGGTCCAGGTACGGGGGCGTCGAGGTGGAGGGCAAGACCCTCGGCGTGCTCGGCTTCGGCCGCATCGGCCAGCTGGTGGCCGAGCGCGCCCGCGGCCTGGGCATGAACGTGGTCGCCTACGACCCCTTCGTCACGCCCGGCCGGTACAAGGAGCTCGGCGTCGAGCGCGCCGAGACCCCGGAGGATCTCTACGCCCAGAGCGACTGGGTGACGTTGCACCTGGCCTCGACGCCGGAGACGCGCGGGTTCATCGGGCGTGAGGCGCTGGCGGCCATGAAGCCCGGGGCGCGCCTGCTCAACGTGGGCCGCGGCGACCTGGTGGACCAGGACGCGCTGGTGGAGGCGCTCCGCAGCGGGCACCTGGGCGGCGCCGGCATCGACGTGTTCCCCCAGGAGCCCTGCACCGACAGCCCGCTCTTCGGCCTGCCGGGCGTGGTGGTCACGCCGCACCTCGGCGCCTCCACCGCCGAGGCGCAGGACCGCGCGGGCGTCGTGGTGGCCGAGCAGGTCACCGCGGCCCTGACCGGGGGCGTGGTGACCTCGGCGGTCAACATCCCCGCCGTCGGGCCGGAGGCGCTGGAGGTGATGGGGCCCTACCTGCCCCTCGCCCGGCGGATGGGGCAGCTCCTGACCGCGCTCACCAACGGCGGGGTGTCGCCGATGTCCATCGGCTACGCCGGCGAGATCGCCACGCTGGACACGCGCCTGCTCACCGCCGCCATCGTCGCCGGTGCGCTGGAGGGGCACGTGGACCAGCCGGTGAACCTGGTCAACGCCCAGTCCCTCGCGGAGGAGCGGGGCATCGAGTGGGTGGAGACCTCCTCGCCCCGGTCCGCGGAGTACCGCAACGTGCTCTCGCTGGAGGCCGGCGGCGTCGGCCTCGCCGGCACCACGGTCGGGGTCGGTTCCCGGGCGCGCATCGTCGGACTGTTCGGCCAGGACCTCGAGGTGGACGTGGCGTCCAACCTCGCCATCTTCCGGTACTCCGACGTGCCCGGCATGATCGGCCGCGTCGGCACCATCCTCGGCGAGGCCTCGGTGAACGTCGCCTCCATGGCGGTGTCCCGCGGCGCGGGGAACGCGGTGATGGCCCTCACGCTCGACTCGCGCGTCCCGGAGGAGGCCCAGGAGCGCATCCGGGCCATCGAGGGCTTCGCCGACACCTGGTTCGTGACGCTGCCGGAATAGGGGGAGCACCGTGAGCACCACCGCCGTCCCGGCGATCGAGATCCCGCGCGACCTGCTGCCCGGCGACGGGCGGTTCGGCTGCGGTCCGTCCAAGGTGCGCCCCGAGGCCGTCGCCGAACTGGCCGCGGCCGGCGACCTCTACCTGGGCACCTCACACCGCCAGAAGGGCGTCCGCTCCGTGGTCGGGGCGCTCCGCGGCGGCCTGCGCGAGCTGTTCGGCCTGCCGGACGGTTGGGAGGTGCTCCTCGGGAACGGGGGCGCGACCGCCTTCTGGGACATCGCGACCTTCCACCTGATCCGCAGGCGCAGCCAGCACCTGTCGTTCGGCGAGTTCTCGTCGAAGTTCGCCCAGGCCGCCGCGGCCGCACCGCATCTGGACGCGCCCGTGGTGGTGGCGTCCGAGCCCGGCGATCACCCGGACCCGATGCCCGACCCGTCCGTGGACACGTACTGCCTGACGCACAACGAGACCTCGACCGGCGTCGCGATGCGCCTGGTGCGCCCGGACGCCGAGGGCGTCGTACTGGTCGACGCCACCTCCGGCGCCGGCGGCCTGCGCTGGGACCCCTCCCAGGTGGACGTCTACTACTTCTCGCCCCAGAAGGGCTTCGCGTCGGACGGGGGCCTCTGGGTGGCCGCCGTCTCGCCCGCGGGCCTCGCGCGGCTGGAGGAGATCGTCGCCTCGGGGCGCTGGGTGCCCTCGTCGCTCGACCTCGCGATCGCGCGGGACAACAGCGGCAAGGACCAGACCTACAACACGCCGGCGCTGGCGACGCTGTTCCTGATGGAGCGCCAGGTGCGGTGGATGCTCGACAACGGCGGGCTCGACTGGGCGGCGGGGCGGTCGGAGGCCTCCGCGGCGCACCTCTACGGCTGGGCGGAGCGCACCCCCTACGCCGCGCCGTACGTCGCCGATCCCGCGAAGCGCTCCGCGGTGGTGGGCACCATCGACCTGGAGGGCGTGGACGCCGGCACCGTCAGCGCGGTGCTGCGCCGCAACGGCGTGCTCGACACCGAGGCCTACCGCAAGCTGGGCCGCAACCAGCTGCGGGTGGGCATGTTCCCCGCCGTCGAGCCCGACGACGTGCGGGCGCTGACCGCCTGCATCGACCACGTCGTGGAGCGGCTCGCCGCCTGACCCGGTTCGCCGCGGGCGCCCGCGCCCCGGCGGTCCCTCCTCAGGTGGCCCCGGTCAGCCGCCGCAACCGGCTGCGCACGGGGTGCGTCGGTGCGTTGTCCCACCACATGTTGCCCTCCACCAGGACGGGCCCGGCGGGGGTCACGGCGACGTCCCAGCCGATGGCCCGCAGGGGCAGGAAGGCCAGGGCGGCCCGGCGGCAGGTGGCCAGCACGTCGTCCCACCGCGGCATCCGCCACCCGGGCAGGGGCGTGCCGGAGAGGGGGTCGGCGGCCACCGGGGCCAGGCCGCAGCCGTCGGGCCGCGCCCCCCAGGCCCCCGTGACCGTGCCGTCCTCGAGGTCGACGGCGGTCAGCAGGTTGCCCGTGCTGCCCCCGCGGAAGTTGTCGACCGCGTCCCCGATCGCGAGGCGGAGGATCGCGTAGAGCACCTCGACCTCGCCGTCGCCGTCCACCACGGTCACGACGCGGGTGGTGTGCAGCGCGCCGGGACGCCCGAGGCCCGCCAGCACGGGGTGGTTGACGAGCCGCCGCTGCACGATCCAGGCGGGCCGGCCGGCGTCCCAGAGCTCCGCCGCCAGGGACCCGGGCGTCACCGGGCCGGCGCCCTCGCGGTGGAGGACCCCGCCCCGGTCGCGCAGCACGTACACGCCCTGGCCGTACCAGCCCTGCACGGGCTTGACCACGACGTCGCCGCGCTGCTCCGCGAGCGTGCGCGACCACTCGGCGACGACCTGGTCGCGCGGCACGGGGCCGCCGGGACCGAGCCGCGACAGCAGCGCCAGGGTCTCGGGCACGGGCAGGCCGTGGGCACGCGCCATCACGTCGAAGACGGCCTTGTTCTCGGTGAGCGGCGCCAGCGCGGGGTCGTTGATGCGCTGCTGCAGCTCCAGGGTCTCCCGCTTGGACATCAGCTCGGTGTCCGGGGCGCGCGCCGGGTCGAGCATGCCGAAGGCCATTGCCTCCTCGAGGGCGAACCCGTACGACCGGCGCAGGGCCACGGCCCGGCGCAGCACGGCGACGCGGGAGGTGCCGTGCCCCCGCGCCGCGCATCCCGTCACCTGGTGGGCGGCACGGGCGTAGCCGATCGTCCGGCGGGCCAGGCCGGTGAGACGGGCGGGGGAGAGGTTCACCGCGTGCCCCCGTCCGCCACGGCCTGCAGCGCGGCGAGCTGCGGGCGGAGCGCCATCGTCGGCGCGTTGTCCCACCAGGCGTTGGCCTCGATCAGCACCGGACCGGCGGGGGTGAGCGCCACGTCCCATCCGATGCAGCGCATCGGCAGGAACGCCCGTGCCGCCCGCCGGCAGACGCCGACCGCTTCGTCCCACCCGGGCAGCACCACCCCCGCGAGCGGGCGACCCGACACGGGGTCGTGGGTCGCGGGCTCGAGGCCGGCGCCGTGGGAGCCCGGCCGCCACGCCGCCCGGAGCACCCCGCGATCGTCGAGGTCGACGTGCAGGTTGCCGCGCGTGCCGCCGCGGAAGTTCGCGACCGGGCTGCTCACGGCGATGCGCAGCGCCGCGTACAGGACCCGGGCCTCGCCCCCCGGCCCGCAGAGGGTCACCACCCGCAGGGTGTGAAGGGCACCGGGGCGACCGATGGCGGCGAGCTCCCCCGCGTTGTGCAGGCGGGGTTGCACGAGCCAGGCTCCCACCCCCTCGTCCCACAGCTCCTCCGCGAGCGCCCCCGGGGTGGTCGTCCCGCCGCCCTCCACGCGCAGCCCGTCCGCCGCGTGCCGGAGGATCCGGACGCCCTCGCCGTGCCACCCGTGGACGGGCTTGACCACGACGTCCATGCGCAGCCCGGCGAGCACCCGCGTCCAGGCGGCGACGGTCTCCGCCCGGGGACGCGCGCCCGCGGGACCCGTGCGGCTGAGCAGGGCCAGCGTCTCCGGCACGGGCAGGCCGTGTGCCGCGGCGACGGCGGCGAAGACGGCCTTGTTCTCGGTGAGCGGCTCGAGCGCGTGGGGGTTGAGCCGTCGCTGGACGGCGCTGGCCTCGCGCTTGGAGATGAGGGCGGTGGGCAGGGGCGCGGCGGGATCCAGGAGCCCGAGTGCGAGCGACTCCTCCAGGGAGAAGCCGTGCGCGCGCCGCAGCCGCCGGGCCCGCGCGAGCGCCCGCGGACGCGAGACGCCGTGGGCACGCGACGCGGCGCCCGAGACGCTCAGGGCGGTGCGCACGTAGCCGATGACGCGGCGGGGCACGCGTGCGACGACGGAGGCGGGGATCATGCCGACCGGCCGGGGCGGCGGGGGAGGGCAGGGGGACGGGGGCCGCCCCGCCGGCGCGGGCGCGCCCGCCCGTCCCCGGCACCCGGTCGCCGCGCCATGGGGCACCCGCCGCGGGCCGCGCGCAGGGTCGGCACCCGCGCGCCGGGCGCGACCGCCACACATGCCGTCCCGCTGCACATCCGTTCGGTGTTCACGCGGCGTCCTCGGTCGCCTTCACTTCTACCGGTTCGCCGCGCCCGCGGGAGCGCCGATGCCGGGCGTGCCGCTCCCCCGCCGGAGGCCGGCGCGCGGCACGACCGCGTCGATATCGGCATGGCGGCGGAAGGTCTGGAGGACCGGACCCGGCCGGGGCGCGCCGAGGCCGGACCGGGCGAGGGGGTGCCGGGCGCCCACCGCGGGGTCCCGGGGGCGCCACGCGCGTCGGCGGGCGCCCATGCGCCGATGCTAAGCTCACGCGCGTGTCGACGGCCGCCGCCATCTCCCTCCGCGTGCGCGGCCTCCTCGCGGGTCTCGGCCTCCTCCCCCGGTAGGGGGAGACGCGGACACCCACGCCCGCAGCCGCGGGCACACCTGGAAGCCCATCCGGAGACCGAGAGGGAGGTCCTGACGTGACGGCGGCAGGAGAGCAGGTGCGCGACGAGTCGACGAGGATCACGTTCTTCGACACCACCCTGCGCGACGGGGAGCAGTCCCCCGGCATCACGCTGAACACGCGCGACAAGCTCGAGATCGCGCACCAGCTCCAGCGCCTCGGCGTCGACGTCATCGAGGCCGGCTTCCCGATCACCTCCCCCGGCGACTTCGAGGCCGTGCGCGCCATCGCCCGGGAGGTCCCCGGCGTCGTCGTGGCGGGCCTGGCCCGGGCCAACGAGAAGGACGTGACGGTCGCGGGCGAGGCCGTCCGCGAGGCCGAGCGGGGCCGCATCCACACCTTCATCGCCACCAGCGACATCCACATGACGCACAAGCTGCGCATGGACCGGGGTCGCGTGGTGGCCGCCGCCGTCGACGCCGTACGCCTGGCGCGCAGCATCGTCGACGACGTCGAGTTCTCCTGCGAGGACGCCACGCGCTCCGACCCCGCCTTCGTCGCCGAGGTCGTGGGCGCCGCCATCGAGATGGGCGCCACCACGATCAACATCCCGGACACCGTGGGCTACACGATGCCCACGGAGTTCCAGCGCTTCCTGATGGAGCTCTACGAGCGCTGCCCGTCGCTGCACGACGTGACCCTGTCGGTGCACTGCCACAACGACCTGGGCCTGGCGGTGGCCAACTCGCTCGCGGGCATCCAGGTGGGCGCGCGGCAGGTGGAGGGGTGCGTCAACGGCATCGGCGAGCGCGCCGGCAACGCCAGCATCGAGGAGCTGGCGATGATCCTGCGCACGCGCGCCGAGGACCTGGGCGGCCTGTGGTGCGGCGTGGAGACCACCGAGATCACCCGGGCCAGCCGCATGGTCAGCCGCCTCACCGGCTACGTGGTGCAGCCCAACAAGGCCGTCGTGGGCCGCAACGCCTTCGCGCACGAGGCGGGCATCCACCAGCACGGGGTGCTGGCGAACCCGCTCACCTACGAGATCATGGACGCCCAGAGCGTCGGGCTCGCCCAGAACTCGATCGTGCTGGGCAAGCACTCCGGCCGGCACGCGCTGTCGCACGCGCTCACCGAGCTGGGCTACGAGCTGGACCGCGACCAGCTGGACCAGGCGTTCGTGCGCTTCAAGGAGGTCGCCGACCGCAAGGGGCGCATCTCCGCCGCCGACCTGGAGGCGCTGGTCTCGGACGAGATGCGCACGGAGGGCGCCGAGGGCGTGCAGCTGGAGTCGGTCGCGGTGCGCACCGGCACCGGCGAGGAGCCGCACGCCACGGTCACCGTCGTCGAGGAGGACGGGGCCCGGCGCGACGGCGAGGCCCGCGGCGACGGCCCGGTCGACGCCCTGATGAAGGCGATCGACGCCGCCATCGGGACGGCCGGGACGCTGCTGGAGTACCACGTGTCGGCGGTCACCGGCGGCAAGGACGCGCTCGGTGAGGCGCGCGTGGTGTGCGACATCGGCGGGCGGACCTACGCCGGCCAGGGGGTCTCGACGGACGTGCTCGAGGCCACCGCCATCGCCTACCTGCGGGCGGTCAATGCGAGCAGGCGCGCCGAGCAGGGCGAGCGCGTCGTTGCGGGAGGCGTGTGACGGTGGCAGGCAGGACCCTCTTCCAGAAGGTGTGGGACGCGCACGAGGTGCGACCGGCGGACGCCTCCGGGCCCGCCCTGCTCTACATCGACCTGCACCTGGTGCACGAGGTCACCTCGCCGCAGGCGTTCGACGGGCTGCGGCTCGCCGGGCGCCGGGTGCGGCGACCCGACCGGACCCTGGCGACCGTCGACCACAACGTGCCCACGATCGGGCGCGAGGACGGCATCGCGGACCCGCTCTCGCGCGCCCAGATCGAGGCGCTCGAGCGCAACTGCGCCGAGTTCGGCGTGCCGCTGTTCTCGATCCGCTCGAACCGCCAGGGGATCGTCCACGTCATCGGCCCGGAGCTGGGCCTCACCCAGCCCGGCATGACCGTGGTGTGCGGCGACTCGCACACCTCCACGCACGGCGCCTTCGGCGCGCTGGCGTTCGGCATCGGCACGTCCGAGGTGGAGCACGTGCTCGCCACCCAGACGCTGCCCCAGGGGCCGCCGCGCACCATGCGGGTGCGCATCGAGGGCCGGCGCGGCGTGGGCGTCACCGCCAAGGACCTCATCCTCGGCACCATCGGCCAGCTGGGCGTGTCCGGGGCCCAGGGGTACGTGGTGGAGTACGCCGGCTCGGCCATCCGCGAGCTCTCCATGGAGGGCCGCATGACCGTGTGCAACATGTCGATCGAGTGGGGCGCCCGCGCGGGCATGATCGCCCCGGACGACACCACCTTCGCCTGGGTCGAGGGCCGCCCCTGCGCGCCGCGCGACTACGCGGCCGCCGTCGAGCGGTGGCGGGAGCTGCCCACCGACGCCGACGCGGTGTTCGACCGCGAGGAGGTCGTGGACGCCGCCTCCCTGGTCCCGATGGTCACCTGGGGCACCACGCCGGGCATGGTGGCGCCCATCACGGGCCGTGTGCCGGAGCCCGGCGACATCGACGACCCCGTCGACCGCGAGGCCACGCAGCGGGCCCTGGAGTACATGGGCCTGCGCGGCGGCGAGGCGCTCGAGGACATCGCTATCGACACCGTCTTCCTGGGCTCCTGCACCAACGGCCGCCTGGAGGACCTGCGCGCCGCCGCGCGGGTGATCGAGGGCCGGCGCGTGGCCGACGGCATCCGGGCGATGGTCGTGCCCGGGTCGATGGGCGTGAAGGCCGCCGCCGAGCGCGAGGGGCTCGACCGCGTGTTCGCCGAGGCGGGCTTCGAGTGGCGCGACGCCGGCTGTTCGATGTGCCTCGGCATGAACCCGGACATCCTCCAGCCGGGCGAGCGCTGCGCGTCCACCAGCAACCGCAACTTCGAGGGGCGTCAGGGCAAGGGCGGGCGCACGCACCTGGTCTCGCCGGAGATGGCGGCCGCGGCCGCGATCACGGGCCACCTGGTGGACGTCCGCAGCCTCGACGTCGAGCCCGTCGGGGCCTAGGGGGACGGCATGCGCGCCTTCACCACCGTCGACGGCGTCGCCGTCCCGATCGACCGGGCCGACGTCGACACCGACCAGATCATCCCCAAGCAGTTCCTGAAGCGGATCGAGCGCACCGGGTTCGGCGAGTACCTGTTCTTCGACTGGCGGGCGGAGCCCGGGTTCGTGCTCGACCGGCCGGAGTACGCGGGCGCCGAGGTGCTCGTGGCCGAGCGCAACTTCGGCTGCGGTTCGTCGCGGGAGCACGCGCCCTGGGCGCTGGAGGACTACGGCTTCCGGGTGGTCATCGCGCCCAGCTTCGCCGACATCTTCCGCACCAACTGCACCAAGATCGGCCTGCTCCCCGTGCAGCTCGCCGAGGGCGAGGTGCGCGAGCTGCTCACACAGCTCGAAGCGCACCCGGGCGCGCGCGTGGCGGTCGACCTCCGGGCGCAGACCGTCACCGCCCCCGGCGGGCAGGTGTTCCGGTTCGAGATCGCCCCGGACGTCCGCGAGCGCCTGCTCAACGGCTGGGACGACATCTCGCTCACGCTCGCACACGAGAACGAGATCACGGCCTACGAGTCCGGCCGGGAGCGCGAGGGCCCGGTCACCACCGGTCTGGCGGGCTGAGGCGAGGGGGCGCCGGCGTGGCCGGCGCCCCCGCACCGCTCAGCCGTTGGGGGAGACCGCCACCTTCACCCAGCCGTCCTCGCGCCGGGCCATGCGCCCGTAGCCGTCGGCCGCCTGCTCCATGCCCAGGTCGTGCGTGAGCACGGGGGAGGGGTCGATCCGGTTCTCCTCCAGCAGCGGCCACAGATCGGCGAGGTAGCGCTTCACGGGGGCGACGCCGCCCCGGATCGTGAGGTTGCGCAGGAAGCACACGTCCCAGGGCACATCGGGCGCGCCCAGGAACACCTCCATGCCGACCCAGCTCACGGTGCCCCCGGGCTGGACGGCGTTGGTGGCGAAGCGCATCGAGTCCGCGCTGGAGACCGCGTCGATCACGGCCTCGGGGCCGAACTCGCCCGCCGCCTCGCGCACGGCGTCGGCGCCGCCGTCCTCCATGCCGCGCGTGTTGATCGTGCGGGTCGCCCCCAGGCGCCGCCCGAGCTCCAGGCGGTCGTCGTGGTGCCCCAGGAGCACGATCTCGGAGGGCCCGCGCAGCGAGGCGGCCTGGCAGGCGAGGAGCCCCACGGCGCCGTCGCCGATCACCAGCACCCGCTGCCCCTCCCGGACCTCGGCGCCCTCCACCGCGTGGTGGGCGGTGGTGTAGACGTCCACGAGCGGCAGGAGCCGCAGGTCGTTGGCGTCGTCGGCGAGGCTCTCGGGCACGGGCTCCAGCGTCCCGTCCGCGAAGGGGACGCGGACGAACTGCGACTGGCCGCCCTGCACGTCGCCCCCGTGGGACCAGAAGGGCTGGAAGCCGTAGCACCCGCCCTGCACGCACGAGGTCTGCAGGCCCTTCCGGCAGAAGTGGCACTGCCCGCACGAGATCCAGAAGGGCGAGGCGACCTTCTGGCCGGGGCGCACCCGGGTGACCTCGGAGCCCACCTCCTCCACCACGCCCACGAACTCGTGGCCGAGGCGGCACCCGTGCGTGAAGCCGAACGCCTCGCCGTGGTTGTAGATGTGCATGTCCGACCCGCAGATCCCGGCCTTGGTCACCCGCACGACCGCGTCGGTCGGCTGCAGGATGGACGGGTCCGGGACGGTGTCGACGGCGACGTCGCCGGCCGCACGGAAGACGATTCCTCTCATGGGGCTCCCCTCCGGTCGATGTGAACCGACCCTAGAGCCCCGGCCGCGTGGAGCGCACCCTCACCCGCGCGCTACGGCGGCGTGCGTGAGGGCGTGCGGGAGGGCGGGCGCCGCGCAACCGTCGATGGGGGGACATGGTCCCCTCGCATCCCCGGCCCCTCGCCCAGGGTCTGCGCACCCGGCTCCCCGGCATGGGCATCGGTCGCCTGCTGGTGCTCGCGGGCGCGGCGGTCGTGCTCTGGGCCCTCGCCCAGCCCTTCTACGTGCTGCACGCGCCCGTCGCCACCGCCGCCCGCCCCACGGCCGCGGCGGGGCCCGACGGCCTCCCCGGATCCCTGGCCGCCCTGCTCACCCCCGCACCGGGACGGCTGGCCTCGGGCGGCGGCGTCGCGGTGGACGCGTGGACGGTCTTCGCCCACCTCGACACCGCCCTCCTCGCGGGGGTGCTGGTCGCCCTCGTGCTGGTCGGACTCGGCGCGGCCGGGCTCGTGTCCGCCGGTGGGCTGCGGATCGTGTGGGTCGCGGGGCTGGCGGGGGCGGCGGCGGTGGCGTACCACGCGCTCGTGCCGCCGGGGCCGGCGGCCGTCGTGAGCCCCGCCGAGGGTGCGTGGGCCCTGCTCGCGGGGCTCGGCCTGCTGGTGCTCGGGGGGTGGCTGGTCTCCTCGCCCGACTAGGCGCTCCGGCGGCCTCGCGGTCGGGGCGGCGGACGGTCGCGCGGCGCGTCGTCCGCGGCGCCGCCCCGTCCCCCGGGGAGGTCCGATCCTCCCCGCGGGTAGCTCGCGCGGCACCCCCGCGGAATCGTAAGATTCTCGTCGGCCGGGAGTGGGCCGGACGCCCATGGGGGAGGAGCGCGGTGACCGAGCGGACGTGGCGAGGGGGGCGGCGCGCGGGCCGTCCCGCTGCGGCCACCGCCTGACGCCCCATGTGCCGCGTCGTCGGGTACCTGGGCAACCCCGTCTCCCTGGAGGGCGTCCTCTACGACGCCGACAGCGCGCTCGTGCGACAGAGCTACAGCCCGCGGATGATGCAGGCCTTCCTCAACCTCGCGGGCTTCGGCATGGCGGCCTGGGACGACCGCTCGGTGCGCACCGACGAGCCGTTCACCTACCGCGTCCCGACGATGCCGAGCTTCGACCGCAACCTCCGCGGGATCTGCCGCAAGCTCGCGCCCACCTGCCTGCTGGCCCACGTCCGCGGCGTCACCTGGGGGTCGGGGGAGGTCATCTCCGACCTCAACCTCCACCCGTTCCAGTTCCCGGGGACGAAGGTGGTGCTGGCCCACAACGGTCACCTGCGGAACTTCGGCGCGATGCGCTACGACCTGCTGGAGCACCTGCGCCCGGGCCTCAGCCGGCACATCGTGGGCACGACGGACTCCGAGTGGATCTACGCCCTGCTGCTGTCGCAGCTGGACGACCCTGCCGCGGTCCCCGACGCCGAGGAGCTCACGCGGGCGACCGTCCGGGTGCTGGAGATCCTGCGCGACGTCCGCGCGCGCCACGGGATCGCCACCTCGTCGCCGGTCAACCTGTTCATGGCCACCGGGGAGTGCCTGGTCGCCACGCGCTTCGTCCTCGACTACGGGTGGTACCCCGACGACGATCCGCTGCTCGAGATCGACCTGCCGTACGTGAGCCTCTGGTACACGGCCGGGCGCGCCTACGCGGAGAACGACGGCGGGTGGGAGATGCTCGCCGCGCACGGGCGTCCCGAGTCGCTGCTGGTGGCGTCCGAGCCCCTCACGACCGACACGTCGACCTGGCTCGAGGTCCCGGAGTACTCCCTGCTGCGCGTCAGCCGGACCCCTGACGGGCTGCACCACGAGACCCTGCCGCTCGATGTCTGACCGCCGCGCGCCCGGCACGCCGCTGGACGCCGCCGGCGGTCTCGCCGCGGCGCTCGCGGCCGTGCCCCTGTTCGCCGGGATGCCCGACGAGGACCTGGACGACTTCGCGACCGCCTTCACCCCGGTCGAGGCCGGCGCGGGGGAGGTGCTGTGGTGGCAGGCCAGCCCGGTGGACGGGCTGCACGTCCTGCTGACCGGCGAAGCCCGCATCCTCCGGCGCCTCCCCGGCGAGCGCGAGGTGGAGATCGCCCGCCTCGGGGCGGGGGCGGTGATGGGCGAGATCCCCCTGCTCGGCGGAGGCACGCGCTCGGCGACCGTGCGCGCCGCCTCGGCATGCACGCTCGCGTTCCTCGATCGCCGTGACTTCCACGCGCGCGTCCAGCTGGGCCGGCCGGGGGCGATGCTGCTGAAGCGGCGCATCGTCGAGAGCGCGTGCGCCCGCGTCCGCGCGGACCACGCGATGCTCGCCGCCGCCCTGGAGGGCGGGGCCGGGCCCGCGACCTCGGCGCCGGTCCCGGATCCCCGTGCGGCGGCCACGTCGGCGGTGCCGGCGCCATCGCTCGCGTACGTGTCGCACCTGCCCTTCTTCCGTCACCTGGAGGCGGACGGCGTCGCGTCGCTGCTCGACCGGGGCGAGACGCTGCAGTTCCCCCCGGGCACCGTGCTCCTCGAGGAGGGCGAGACGGCCGACCGCTGCTTCATCACCCTCAACGGCGCGGTCGAGGACGTGCTGTGCCGCGGACCGCGGGGGATCCGCGTCCGGTTCGCCGGTCCCGGCCGCGCCGTCTGCTACCTCGGCATGCTGGACGGCGAGCCGGCGAGCGCGACCTCGGTGGCGCGTGAGCGCACGGTCGCCCTCGCCCTCGGGGCCGAGGACGTGCGCGCCCGGCTGGACGGGGACGACGACGTCTCCCGGGCGTTCACCGCCGCCCTGGAGCACGACCTCATGGACGCGCTGCGGAGCACCGCGTCCCCCAAGTCGCACCTGGCGTCGGCGGTGCCGGCGTGACCGGCACCACCGCCGTCGTGGCGGGCTGCCCGCTGTTCGCCGACCTCGACATCCGGGAGCGGGAGCAGGTCGCCGCCCTGGCGCGCCCGTTCCGCCTGGAGCCCGAGGAGGTGCTGTTCCGCCAGGGCACCCCCGCGGACCGCATGTACCTCGTGACGGGCGGCCGCCTCGCCGTCCACCTCGTGCGCGACGGGGCCGTCGTCCCCCTGGGCGCCGCCGTGGCGGGGGCCGTCCTCGGCGAGGCGGCGCTCGCCGGCCCCACCCTGCACGCCGGGACGGCGACCGCGCTCACGCCCGTCACGGGCGTCCTGATCGACACGGCCGACCTCCGGGTGCGCCTGCGGCTGGACCCCCGCCTCGGCCACCGCGTGCTGGGCCGCCTCGCGCGCGACCTGTGCGCCCGCATCCGCGCGGGCAACGGCGAGGTCCGCGACGACCGCGACCTCGTCGCCGGCCGGGGGGGCGCCTCCGGCGCGGACCGCCCGGCGGGGGCCGGGCACCTCGAGCTGCTGGGGCACTGCGCCTTCTTCGAGGGTTTCGAGGAGGGGGACCTGCGGGCGGTGCTCGAGGGCATGGCGGAGCGGCCGCTCCGCGATCGCGAGGTCGTGTTCCCCGCCGGCGCGCCCGGGGACGCCCTCTACGTGGTCGCCGCGGGCACGATCGAGGTGTCGGTGGGGCGCGACGCGCGCCGGACGCGCCTGGCCGTGCTGGGGCCGGGCAAGGTGTTCGGCGAGATCGCCCTGGTCGACGGCGGCCCGCGCGCCGCGACCTGCGCCGCCGTCGGCGAGGCCCTCGTGCTCCGGCTCGGCGCCGACGTGTTCGCGGCCCTCGCGCAGGCGCATTCCCCGGTCGCGTTGCGCATCCTCGAGGCGCTGGTCGCCAACCTCGTGGCCGCGCAGCGGCGGCTGGACCGCGCCCGGCCCGCCCGGGAGGAGGGCCGCGCGGCCGCCCCCGCGGACGCCGGGGAGGAGTCCGCGGAGCTGCTCGACCCCGTCGCCGCGCTCGCCCCGTCCGACGCGCGGCGCGACGCGCTCATCGAGCTGGTCTCCCGGTCCGTGATCGGCGACGACGTCGTCCTGGACGGCCCCTTCGGTCCGAAGCGGGTCGTCTACGCGGACTACACCGCCTCGGGCAGGTCGCTCACCTTCATCGAGGACTTCATCCGCGCCGAGGTCCTGCCGCTCTACGCCAACACGCACACCGAGTCGTCGGCGACGGGGCTCCAGACGATGCGCCTGCGCGAGGACGCGCGGCGGATCGTGCACGAGGCGGTGGGCGGGTCGGCCGACGACGTCGTCCTGTTCTGCGGATCCGGCGCGACGGGCGCGATCGACAAGATCGTGCGCGCCCTCGGCCTCCGCATCCCCGACCGGCTCGACCGGGGCTTCGGCCTCTCGTCCGCGATCCCGGCGCGCGAGCGGCCGGTGGTCTTCATCGGGGCGTACGAGCACCACTCCAACATCCTCATGTGGCGCGAGTCGATCGCGGAGGTGCGCGTGATCGGCGAGGACGCCGACGGACGCCTCGACCTCGACCACCTGCGCGCGGAGCTGGAGGCCCACGCCGACCGGCCGCTGAAGATCGGCAGCTTCTCCGCGGCCTCGAACGTCACGGGCATCATCACCGACGTCGACGCGGTCGCCACCCTGCTGCACCGCCACGGCGCCCTGTCGTTCTGGGACTACGCCGCCGCCGGGCCCTACCTCGACATCCGCATGAACCCGGAACTCGACGGCCCCGACGGGCACCTCGCCTACAAGGACGCCGTCTTCCTCTCGCCGCACAAGTTCATCGGCGGTCCCGGGACCCCCGGCGTGCTCGTCGCCAAGCGCACGCTCCTCGGCCACGGCGTGCCCACGGTCCCGGGCGGGGGCACCGTCTCGTTCGTGACGCGTGACGTGCAGCGGTACCTCGACGATCTCGAGGAGCGGGAGGAGGCCGGCACGCCCGCGATCATCGAGTCGATCCGCTGCGGCCTGGTGTTCCAGCTGAAGTCCGCGGTCGGGGCGGACGAGATCCACCGGCGCGAGGCGGCCCACGTGCGGCGCGCGATCGCGTCGTGGTCGCGCGACCCGAACATCGACATCCTCGGCAGCACCACCCTGCCGCGCCTGTCGATCATCTCGATCGGGATCCGCCACGACCGCGGGCTGCTGCACCACCACTTCGTGGTCTCCGTCCTCAACGACCTCTTCGGGATCCAGGCCCGCGGCGGCTGCTTCTGCGCCGGGCCGTACCTGCAGAGCCTCAGCGGCATCGACGACGAGGACGTCGCCGTCATGGAGAGCGAGGTCGTGGGGCGCGGCCACGGCGGGGCGAAGCGCGGCTGGTTCCGGGTCAACTTCAACTACTTCCTCAGCCCGGCGGTCGTCGACTACATCATCGAGGCGGTCCACCTGATCGCCCGGGACGGCCACACGCTGCTGCCCCTGTACCGGTTCGATCCGTTCACCGGTCTCTGGCACCACCGCGACGGGCGCAGCCGTCCCCGCACCAGCCTCTTCGACATCTCCTACGCGGGCGGCGCGATGGAGTTCCGCGGTCAGGGCGCACGCGCGTCCGAGGACGTGCTCGCCCACCAGCTCGAGGCGGCCCGCCGCCTGGTGGAGTCGCTGCCGGCGCAGCTGGCGCGCGAGGACGGGATCGAGGATCCCGTCCTGCCGCCGTCGTACGAGGCGATGCGCTGGTTCCCCCTGCCGGGGGAGGCCCGGCAGGAGGTCCTGGACGCGCACGGGGTCGGGACGACCGGAGGAGGATGACGTGCTGCTCGTGGGTGTGATCGCGCTCGTGGTGGTGGTGGCGCTGGTCCTGCTGGTGGTGCGCGGGTCCCGGGCGAAGGCCCGGCGGCAGGCGATGGCACCCGAGGAGCGGTGGACGCGGCTCCTCACGCAGGGGCACCCGCCGCTGCGGATGGCGCAGATGATGATGCGGTGGCTGCCCTCGCCGCCGCGCTGCAAGCTGTGCTTCAACCCGTTCGGCGGCGTCCCGGGCCGGATCATGCGCCTCGCGGGATTCCGGCCCTCGCGGAAGAACCCCAACTTCTGCAGCCGCTGCTGCGACATGCTCCCGCCGGGCGGCGCCGAGGTGCACATCGGGGTCCTGTTCGCCGACGTGCGCGGCTCGACGACCATGGCCGAGGGGACCTCGGCCGCCGAGTTCGCCGAGCTGCTGAACCGCTTCTACGCCACGGCCACGGACGTGCTCGTCCGCCGCGACGCCATCGTCGACAAGCTGATCGGCGACGAGGTCATGGCGCTGTTCGTCCCGGGCTTCGCCGGCGAGGACTACCTGCGGCAGGCCGGTGAGGCCGCGGCGGACCTGCTGCGGGCGGTCGGCTACGGCGACGGGTCCACGCCGTGGCTGGACGTGGGCGTGGGCGTCAACGCGGGCGTCGCGTACGTGGGCAACGTGGGTGGCACGGTGATGGACTTCACCGCGCTCGGCGACGCGGTCAACGTGGCGGCGCGGCTCCAGAGCGGCGCCGCCTCCGGCGAGATGGTCCTGGCGGACGAGGTGCAGGCCGCCTGCGCCGACCTGTTCCCCGCCGGGGAGGCCCGGACGCTCGCGCTCAAGGGCCGCGAGGAGCCCGTCACCGTCTTCGCCTCCCGGGTGTAGCGCCGCGCCGCGTCCGGGCGGCGGGCGCGGGGCCGGGCGGGACGCGGGGGGGACGCTGGTAGCCTGCCGCGGTTTCCCCGAGGACGGAGGCGCGCGTGCGTGAGGTGACGGTGGTGGTGCTGCCGGGCGACGGCATCGGCCCGGAGGTGGTGGGCGCCGCGCGCCGGGTGGTGGACGCCGTCGCCGCCGACGCGGGGCTGTCCATCCGCTGGAGGGAGCGCCTGATGGGGGGCGTCTCCATCGACGCCCACGGCACCGCCCTCACCAACGAGGTGCTGGAGGACTGCCGGGCGGCCGACGCCGTGTTCCTGGGCGCGGTGGGCGGTCCGAAGTGGGACACCACCGACCCGGACCGCCCGCGCCCGGAGCAGGGTCTGCTCGGGCTGCGCGCCGGGCTCGGGCTCTTCGCCAACCTGCGCCCCGTGAAGCCGCAGGAGGCCCTGCTCGACGCAAGCCCCCTCCGGCGGGAGCGCATCGAGGGCACCGACCTGCTGGTGGTGCGCGAGCTGACGGGCGGCATCTACTTCGGCGAGCGCGCCCGCACCGCCGACACCGCGTACGACACCTGCCTCTACTCGCGCGAGGAGGTCCGGCGCGTGGCCGAGGTCGCGTTCCGCGCCGCGGAGGGGCGCGGGCGGAAGGTGACCTCGGTGGACAAGGCCAACGTGCTGGAGAGCTCGCGGCTGTGGCGCGAGGTGGTGGGGGAGGTCGCCGCCGGTCACCCGGAGGTCGCGCTGGAGCACATGCTCGTCGACAACGCCGCGATGCAGCTGGTCAGCCGCCCCGCGGACTTCGACGTGATCGTCACCGAGAACATGTTCGGCGACATCCTCAGCGACGAGGCGGCCATGATCACCGGCTCCATCGGCATGCTCCCCTCCGCCAGCCTGGGCGAGGGGACGCGGGGGCTGTACGAGCCCGTCCACGGCTCGGCCCCCGACATCGCCGGCCGCGGCTGGGCCAACCCGATGGCCACGGTGTTGTCGGCGGCGATGATGCTGCGCCACTCCCTCGACGCCGAGGACGCGGCCTCGCGGCTGGAGGCCGCGGTCGACCGGGCCCTCGCGGGCGGCGCGCGCGGACGGGACCTCGGTGGCGACCTCGGCACGGAGGCGATCACCGATAGGATCCTCGGAGCGCTCTGACCCGGACGCCACGGCCCGGCCGGGCGCGCGCGCCGCGAACGCCGCCGGCCGCCCGCCGGCCGCCGGCGCCGCCACGACCCCTCGTCACAAGGACGACCGCCACATGCAGGAAGCCGGGAAGATCTGGATGAACGGCTCGCTCGTCGACTGGGGGTCGGCGCGCGTGCACGTGCTCTCGCACGGTCTCCACTACGGCTCGTCGGTGTTCGAGGGCATCCGCGCCTACGCGGCCGACGAGGGGACGGCCGTGTTCCGCCTCGACGCGCACCTCAAGCGGCTGGAGCGGTCCGCGCAGACCTACTACATGCCCGTGCCGTACACGCAGGAGGAGCTGCGGGAGGCCGTGCACCAGGTCATCGCCGTGAACGGGCTGAAGGAGTGCTACATCCGGCCGATCGTCTTCCGCGGCTACGGCACCATGGGGCTGTTCCCGCTGGACGCGCCGGTCGACGTGGCGATCGCGGCCTGGGAGTGGGGCGCCTACCTCGGCGAGGAGGGCCTCACGCGGGGCATCCGCGCCAAAGTCGCCTCCTGGCGGCGCATCGGCAGCACCACCATCCCCGCCACCGCCAAGGCCGGCGGGCAGTACCTCAACTCGATCCTCGCCAAGATCGAGACCCACAAGGCGGGCTACCAGGAGGCCATCCTCCTGAACGAGGCGGGCTACGTGGCGGACGGCTCCGGCGAGAACATCTTCGTCGTCCGCGACGGCACCCTCATCACGCCCCCCGTCCAGGCCTCGATCCTCGAGGGGATCACCCGGCAGTGCATCCTGCAGCTCGCCGCCGAGGAGGGCGTCCCGGTGGTGGAGCGCGAGGTCGCCCGCGCGGAGCTCTACATCGCCGACGAGGTCTTCGTCACGGGGACGGCCGCCGAGGTCTGCCCGATCGTCGAGATCGACGACCATGTGATCGGCGAGCCCGGCCCGGTCACCCGCCTGCTCCAGGACCGCTTCTTCGCCGCCACGCTCGGCCGCCACCCGCGCTCGGCGCAGTGGCTCGACCACGTGGCGATGCCCGTCGCCTCCACCGACCCCCGTCCCTGACCGACGCCGATCCCGGGGTACCCCATGGACCGCATCCTGCTGTACGACACGACGCTGCGGGACGGCCTGCAGCGTGAGGGCATGAGCCTCTCCGTCGAGGAGCAGCTCGCCATCGCCCGGCAGATCGCGGCCATCGGCATGCACTACATCGAGGCCGGGTTCCCCATGTCGAACCCCAAGCACTCGGAGATGTTCGAGGCCCTCGAGGGCGAGGACCTCGGCGACGCGCGCGTGGCCGCCTTCGGCATGACGCGCCGCAAGGGCGTGCGCGCCCACGAGGACGTCGCGCTCAACGGCCTCGCCGACTGCTTCGCCCCGGTCATCACCATCGTGGGCAAGACCTGGGACCTGCACATCGAGAAGGTCATCCGCGTCGACCGCGACGAGAACCTGCGGATGATCGCCGAGTCGGTCGAGTTCCTGGTGCGCCAGGGCAAGGAGGTCGTCTACGACGCGGAGCACTTCTTCGACGCGTACGCGGCCCACCCCGACTACGCGATCCGGTGCCTGCGCGCCGCCCACGAGGCCGGCGCCCACTGGGTGACGCTCTGCGACACGAACGGCGCGACCCTGCCGCACGCGGTGGCGGCGGCCACCCGCCACGTGCGCGCGGCCCTGCCGGACGCCCACATCGGCATCCACACGCACAACGACGCCGAGTGCGGGGTGGCCAACTCGCTGGCGGCGGTGACCGAGGGCGCCCGGATGGTGCAGGGCACGGTCAACGGCTACGGGGAGCGCTGCGGCAACGCCAACCTCGTCTCCATCATCCCGTCGCTCACCCTCAAGATGGGCTACGGGACGCTCCCGCCCGAGCGGCTGCCGGACCTCACCGCGCTCAGCCACTTCGTCGCCGAGACGGCCAACCTGCGCCCGGACGACTGGGCGCCCTACGTGGGCCGCAACGCGTTCGCGCACAAGGGCGGCATGCACGTCGCGGGGATGCTCGCCGACGAGCGCACCTTCGAGCACATCGACCCGGCGGCGGTGGGCAACGAGCGCCACGTGCTGGTCTCCGAGCTCTCCGGCCGCGGCACGATCATCGCCAAGGCGCGCGAGCTGGGGCTCTCCATCGAGGACGGTCCCGAGGTGCCGCGCATCCTCGCCCGCCTCAAGGATCTGGAGCACCGGGGCTACCACTTCGAGGTCGCCGACGCGTCCTTCGAGCTGCTGATCGAGCGCGAGCTCGGCATGTTCGAGCCCCTGTTCGTGCTCGAGAGCTTCCGGGTCGTCACCGAGAAGCGCGCCGACGGCCACGTGGAGACCGAGGCGACCGTGAAGCTCCACCACAACGGCGAGCGGATCGTGGCCATCGGGGAGGGCGTCGGCCCCGTCAACGCGCTCGACCGCGCCCTGCGGACGGCGCTGGAGCCCCGCATCCCGGAGCTCGCGGAGATCGCCCTGGTCAACTTCAAGGTCCGCATCCTCGACGAGGGCAAGGGCACGGGCGCGACCACGCGCGTGCTGCTCGACTCCAGCGACGGCGCCGACAGTTGGGGCGCGATCGGGGTCAGCGACAACGTGATCGCCGCCTCCTGGGAGGCGCTCTGCGACAGCCTGGCCTACGGCGTGCGCCGCGCGGCGCGGGCGTCGGCGGGAACCGGCCGGTGAGCGGGGCGGCGGCCGGCCGGCCGCGCATCCCCCTCGCCAAGCCCGTGATCGGCGACCGCGAGCGCGAGCTCGTGGACGAGGTGCTGCGCTCGGGGCAGATCTCGCTGGGTCCCATGGTCACCCGCTTCGAGCGCGCCTGGGCCGAGCGCATCGGCGTCCGCCATGCGATCGCGTGCTCCAGCGGCACCGCCGGGCTGCACATGTGCCTGCACGCCGCCGGCGTCGGGCCGGGCGACGAGGTCATCACGGCGTCGTTCTCCTTCGTGGCGTCGGCGAACGCGGCGCTCTTCACGGGCGCCGACGTGGTGTTCGCCGAGGTCGACCCCGAGACGTTCAACCTCGACCCCGCGGCGGTCGAGGCGGCCATCACGCCGCGCACCAAGGCGATCGTGATCGTCGACATCTTCGGCTACCCGGCCGAGATCCCGGCGCTGCGCGACATCGCGGCGCGGCACGGGCTGCACGTGGTCGAGGACGCCTGCCAGACCATCGACGGCGACTACGACGGCCGCAAGCTCGGCACCTGGGGCCACCCCGCGGTCTACGGCTTCTACGCCAACAAGCAGCTCACCACCGCGGAGGGCGGCGTCGTCCTCACCGACGACGACGACCTGGCGCTGCTGCTGAAGAGCCTCTCCAATCAGGGCCGCTCGGACGACGGCGCCTGGCTGGTGCACTCGCGCCTGGGCTTCAACTACCGCCTCTCCGACGTGCACTGCGCCATCGGGGTCGCCCAGCTGGAGCGCCTCGACGACATGCTGGCCGGCCGGGCCCGGGCCGCCGGGTGGTACCAGGAGCGGGTCCGCGACATCCCCGGCGTCAGCCCCATGTACGAGGGCCCGCAGTCGCGGTCGTGGTTCGTGTACGCGCCGCGCCTCGACCCGGGGCTCGACCGCGACCACGTCATCACCGACCTGGACGCCCGCGGCATCTCGGCCAAGCCGTACCTGCCGTGCATCCACCTGCAGCCCTTCTACCGGGAGCGGTTCGGCCACCGCGAGGGCGAGCTGCCGGTCACGGAGGCCATCAGCAGCTCCACCATCGCGCTCCCGTTCTTCCCCGAGATGACCGAGGCGCAGGTGGACGAGGTCTGCGGAGCGCTGGCGGACGTGCTGGCGGCGCACGGGGCGGCCGCCGCCCGGTGAGCGAGGGCGCGCGGCTGTGGGGCGGCCGCTTCGCCGGCGGCCCGGCGGAGGCCTTCGCCCGGCTCAACGACTCGCTCCCCGTCGACCGCCGCATGTGGGCGGAGGACGTGGCGGGCTCGCTCGCGCACGCCGCGATGCTCGTGGAGCGGGGCATCCTGCCCGCCGAGGACGGCGAGCGGATCCGCGAGGGCCTGGAGCGCGTCCGCGAGGAGATGGGCGCCGGCACCTTCGCCTGGGCGCCCTCCGACGAGGACGTCCACACGGCGGTGGAGCGGCGCCTCACGGAGCTGGTGGGCGACCCCGGCCGCCGCCTGCACACCGCCCGCAGCCGCAACGACCAGGTGGCCACCGACGTGCTGGTCCACCTGCGCGCGGTCGCCACGGCGCAGCGGGCGGCCCTCGTCGCGCTGGCCGGGGTGCTCCTCGACCAGGCCGCGCGTCACGTCGACACGCTGCTGCCGGGGTACACGCACCTGCAGCGCGCCCAGCCGGTGCGTCTCGCGCACCACCTGCTCGCCTACGTCTGGATGCTGCTGCGCGACCTGCGGCGCCTGGACGCGGTCCTCGCGGAGTCGCTGGCCGAGAGCCCGCTCGGCGCCGGGGCGCTCGCCGGCGTGGGCTTCCCGGTCGACCGGGCGGCGACCGCCCGCGCGCTCGGGTTCGCGCGCCCGTCGCCCAACAGCCTCGACGCGGTCGCCAGCCGGGACGCCCTGGCCGACTACCTGCACTTCGCCGCCACGCTCGGCGTGCACCTCTCGCGCCTCGGTGAGGAGCTGGTGGTCTGGGCGAGCGAGGAGTGGGGCTTCGTCGAGCTGTCCGACGCGTTCACGTCGGGCTCGTCCATGCTGCCGCAGAAGAAGAACCCCGACGCCGCCGAGCTGGCGCGGGGCAAGGCGGCCCGTCTGGTGGCCGACTACGCCGGGCTGCAGTCGCTGCTCACCAAGCTGCCGCTGGCGTACAACAAGGACCTGCAGGAGGACAAGCACTTCCTGTTCGACGCCGCCGACACGCTCGACCTGCTCCTGCCCGCGCTCACGGGCATGCTGGCCGAGGCCCGCTTCCGCGGCGACCGCATGCGGGCGGCCTGCGAGGGCGGCTTCCTCGCCGCGACCGACCTCGCCGACCACCTCGTGCGCCAGGGCTGGCCCTTCCGGCGCGCGCACGAGGCGGTCGGGCGGCTGGTGCGCGCGTGCGGCGAGCGCGGCGTCGGCCTGGACGGCGCACGCCCGGAGGACGTCGCCGCCGCGGGGCTCGGCGACGTCGACCTGCCGCCGCTCACCGCCGAGGCCAGTGTCGAGACGAAGGCCAGCGAGGGCGGCACGGCCCGCGCGCGCGTGCAGGAGCAGCTCGCCGCGGCCCGCGCGGCCCTGGCGTCGGCCGGCCCGGCGTGATCGCCCTCGGCACCGCGTTCTTCGCGCGGGGGGCGGGGGAGGTCGCCCCCGACCTGGTCGGGTGCACCCTCCTCGTCGACGGCGTCGGCGGCGAGATCGTCGAGGTCGAGCGCTACGAGGAGTGGGACGCGGCCTCCCACAGCCACCGGGGCCCGACGCCGCGTGCCGCGGTGATGTTCGGCCCACCGGGCCGATTGTACGTGTACCGCTCCTACGGCCTGCACTGGTGCGCCAACGTCGTCTGCGGGCCGGAGGGCGTCGGCAGCGCGGTGCTGCTCCGGGCGCTGCGCCCGACGCACGGCCTCGAGGTCATGCGCGCCCGCCGCACCGCCACCGGCGACCCCGCCCGGCCGTTGCCCGACCGCCTGCTCTGCGCGGGCCCCGGCCGGCTCTGCCAGGCCCTCGGCATCGATGCGCGGCTCAACGCCCGCCCCGTCGTGCCCGACGCGGGTGAGGAGCCCGTCGCCCTCCTCCAGGCGCCCGAGGCGCCCGTCGAGGTGGTCGCCGACCGGCGCATCGGCATCAGCCGCGACGCCGACCGCCCGTGGCGGCACCTCCGGGCCGGCTCGCCCTGGGTGTCGCGCCCCCCGTCCCGTCCGCCGGCAGCGCTGGAGGCAGGCGCATGAGCACCACCGTCCCCGCCGAGGCCCAGCGGGAGGCCGAGCGCCTCGCGGCCCGGAGCGTCAACTGCGAGCCGGCCGGCGCGCTGGCCGCCAAGCTCGCCGAGGGACGGCCCCTGCGCGTCAAGCTCGGCGTCGATCCCACGGCGCCCGACATCCACCTCGGGCACGCCGTCGTGCTCGGCAAGCTGCGCGAGTTCCAGGACGCCGGTCACACCGCCGTGCTCATCATCGGCGACACCACCGCGCGCGTCGGCGACCCCAGTGGCCGCAGCTCCACGCGCCCCATGCTCTCGGAGGAGGAGATCGCCGCCAACGCGGCGACCTTCCAGGAGCAGGCGCTGCGGATCCTGGACCCCGACCGCACCGAGGTGCGCTTTAACGGCGAGTGGCTCGGGGGCATGGACCTGTCCGCCGTCTTCGAGCTCGCCTCCCGCGTCACGGTCAACCAGCTGCTGCGGCGCAACGACTTCGCCACGCGGATGTCCGAGGACCGTCCGATCTCCCTGCTCGAGCTCGTCTACCCGCCGCTGCAGGGCCTCGACTCGGTGCGGATCGCGGCCGACGTGGAGCTCGGCGGCACCGACCAGCTCTTCAACATCATGCTCGGGCGCGAGCTGCAGGTGCGCTACGGCGTGGGCGCGCAGGTGGCCATGACGATGCCGCTGCTGGTGGGCACGGACGGCGCCCAGAAGATGAGCAAGTCGCTCGGCAACTACATTGGGGTCACCGACACGCCCGAGGAGCAGTTCGGCAAGGCCATGAGCGTCCCCGACGCCGTCATGGGCGAGTACTTCCGCCTGCTGTTCCCGGCGGAGGCGCCGCCCGAGGGGCACCCCGGGGCGGAGAAGCGGCGCCTGGGCCGGCTCATCGTCACGCGCTTCCACGGCGCCGCGGCCGCCGGCGCCGCCGAGGCCCACTTCGACCGGGTCGTGCGCGACCGCCGCCCGCCCGAGGACGTCCCCGCGCACGTCCTCGCGCCCGGGGACCCCGTGCACCTGCCGGCGCTCCTGGTCGAGGCGCTGGGCGTGGCCTCGCGCGGCGAGGCGCGCCGCCTCATCCAGCAGGGGGGCGTGTCCGTCGACGGCGAGGCCGTGCGCGAGGTGGACGTGCCGCGCACGGCCCTGTCCGGGCGCGTGCTGCGCGCGGGCAAGCGGCGCTTCGTGCGGCTGGTCGAGCCGGACTGATCCGCGCCCCGGCCGCCCGGCCCGCTCGTGCACCCACCCCCGCGCCCCCCGATCCCGGCCGCCCCCCTTGACGCCGGCCCACATCGGGCTACTATCCCTAAGCCGTTCGGGCCGCTCGGGTCCGGCACGGCAGGAGCCGAAGCTTGATCGACCGC